>Ga0247730_1000011_pt1 | contig 270094 bp, 230 predicted proteins | sample UWRJL073202C2_FD_180959 | JGI IMG/M metagenome (GOLD analysis project Ga0247730, IMG submission 180959) | Plant litter microbial communities from Arlington Agricultural Research Station in Wisconsin, United States - UWRJ-L073-202C-2 | ecosystem: Environmental > Terrestrial > Plant litter >... | reverse complement strand
CGACACCCGCCGTGGTCGCGCCCGTGTCGACAGGGACGCCGCCGTTGGTGATCAGCGGGTCACCGTTCTCGTCTACGGCGACACCACCGACCGCCACGCTGCCCGGGCCGATCGCCTGTGCACCGGCACCGAAAGCTGCGCTGTTCTGGCCGCTGGCGACACTGCCGTAACCGGCGGCTGTCGAAGCCACGCCAACCGCATTTGCGCCACTGCCGAAAGCGCTGGCCTGGTCCGCGCCGGCGAACGCACCGGAACCGGCGGCCGTCGCGAGATCGCCGAAGGCCAGCGCGTCGTCGGTACCGTCACCGCGACCGGTGGCCGCCACGTAATGCGTGGCGGTGCTGACACTGTCGGAGAGGGCAGTCAACTGGCCGACATTCGCGGCATCGGTCGATGCCGTGCCCGCCGCCACGTTCGTGATCTGCCGTTCCGTGCCGACATCACCCACGGAAACCGTGTTGGCGCGTGACGCAACGGAGCCTGCACCCAGTGCCACCGAATTGGGGGCCGTCGCTTCCGCACCGGCGCCGTAGGCCGCACTGCTCTGCCCCGAAGCGACGCTGCCATAACCGGCGGCCGTGGATGCAACGCCTGCAGCCGTCGTACCACCGCCGAGTGCGGTGGCACGTTCGGCACCCGCGAAGGATCCCGCGCCGACTGCCGTGGCGAGATCACCGATGGCAAAAGCATCGTCTGTTCCGTCGTTCAGTCCATTGGACTTCACATAACGCGTCGCACTGCTCACCGATGAATCGAGCTGCGCCTTGTTGACGGCGTCAGTGTCTTCCGTACCCGCCGCGACGTTCGTGATCTGCCGCTCGGACCCCACATCGCCCACGGACACCGTGTTATCGCGGGCAGCATACGAGTTCGCACCGAGTGCCACCGAGTTGTCGGCGACGGCCCACGCGTTCGTTCCCAGCGCCGTACCGTTCTCGCCAAGCACCCAGCTGCCTGCACCGAGGGCCACGGCATTGGCCGCTTCGAGACCGAACAGCGAGAAGCCCGTCTCCGCCGCGTTGCCGATGGCGATGCTGTTTTCACCCGCCGCACTGGAACCGGCACCGACCGCGACACTGCCCACGCTCGACGCCGAGCTCTGCGTACCCACCGCCGTCGCGTAATCCGCCGTGGCATTCGAAACCGCACCGAGTGCGAGGCTCTGCGCGCCGCTGGCATTGGCGCCGACACCCGTTGCCGTCGCGGCAAAACCGGCTGCCTGCGCACTCGCACCGACGGCCACGCCACCGACACCCGCCGTGGTCGCGCCCGTGTCGACAGGGACGCCGCCGTTGGTGATCAGCGGGTCACCGTTCTCGTCTACGGCGACACCACCGACCGCCACGCTGCCCGGGCCGATCGCCTGTGCACCGGCGCCGTACGCGGCGCTGTTCTGGCCCGAGGCCACGCTTCCGTAACCGGTGGCCGTCGCATTGGCCGCCGTGGCACTGCTGCCGGCACCGAGCGCCGTCGCACCATCGGCCCCTGCAAACGAGCCAGCACCCGATGCAGTGGCGCGATCACCGATCACGAACGCATCGTCGCTACCGTCGTTGAGCCCGGTCGCTTTTGAATAGCGCGTGGCGTCGTTCACTGACGTGTCGAGCTGCCCCTTGTTCACCGCATCGGTGTCTTCCGTACCTGCGGCCACATTCGTGATCTGCCGCCCACTCGCCTTCGAACCGACGGATACGGTGTTCGCGCGATCCGCGACTGAATTCGAACCGAGCGCCACGCTGTCGTTGACGTTGCGGTCGGACGTGGCGCCCGCGCCGATGGCGACACTGTTGGCGCCATATGCCGTCGACGTATCGCCGATGGCCGTGCTGCTGGCGCCGGACGCCCAGCTGTTGGTACCGAGTGCCGTTGCGTTGGCACCCGGCGCGTAGGCGAAGTAACCCACGGCCGTGCTGGACACCCCGTACGCGGAGGCCATGCCGCCCAGCGCGGTAGCGTAGTCCTCGGTGGCCTGGGCACCCGGGCCGACGGCCGTGGCGCTTTCTCCCGTGGCACCGGTGTAGACGAGGGCGTCAAAGTCCGCAAGGTAGGCAGGGCCACCGACGGCGACGGAGCCGTTGCCGGAAGCGGTGGTCGACGTGCCGACCGCCGTGGCATACGCACCCGAGGCACTGGCCACGGACCCCAGGGCGGTTGCCTGGGCACCGTTGGCAAGTGCGCCGACGCCCATCGAGGTCGCGGCGAAGCCGCTCGCCTGTGCGCTCGCACCCACTGCCACGCCGCCGACGCCTGCCGTGGTCGCCCCCGTGTCGACGGGATTGCCGTTGCCGTCGAGGATCAACGGGGCTCCATCCTTGTCCACGGCGACACCGCCGACAGCGACGCTGGCGGCGCCGTTGGCCTGGGCGCCCGCACCGTAAGCGGCGCTGTTCTGGCCGCTCGCCACGCTGCCGTAACCCGTGGCCGTCGCGTTCGCGGCCGTGGCAGTGCTGCCCGCACCCAGCGCCGTCGCGCCATCGGCACCGGCAAACGAACCTGCACCCAGGGCGGTGGCGCGATCACCGGTCACGAACGCATCGTCGCTACCGTCGTTGAGCCCGGTCGCTTTCGAATACCGCGTGGCGTCGTTCACTGACGTGTCGAGCTGCGACTTGTTCACCGCGTCGGTGGCCTTCGTGCCAGCGGCGACGTTCGTGACCTGGCGCTCGGCGCCTTCCTTGCCAACGGAGACCGTGTTCTTCCGGTCGGCGAGCGAATCGCTGCCGATCGCCACCGAGTTCTTGCTGGTTGCACGCGCACCGCGCCCGATCGCAGTGGCGGACGACGTGGCGGAAGCACCCTGTCCTACGGCGACGCTGTCGACGCCGGACGCCTTTGCCTCCTGCCCTATCGCCAACGAATAGGCGCCACCTGCCGAGGCTGCATTACCGACGGCCGTGCTGTACGCGCCTGCGGCGCCCGCCGAATTCCCGATGGCAGTGCTGCCCTTTGCCGATGCGCTGGCCGCCGGGCCGCATGCAAACGAACCGTTGCCCTTCGCGATGGCGACCAGGCCTTTGGCGGTGCATACGCTCGCCGCGGATTGTGCGTCGGCAGGCAGGCTCGTGAGCGCGACCATGGACCCTGCGGCAAACGGGAGTACGGCCATGGCCGCGCGAAGGCGTCGCGAAGCGCCACCCTTACCGCTTGCGCGGGCCAGCTCCGATGCCACGACCAGCATGCCGAGCGCCTTGTTCCAGACCTTGCTAAAGATGGTGTTCACGTAACTTTCCTCCCGGATGTCCGCCTTGGGCGGTTGATGCGCGGGCGCGTCAGGCGCGACCCGTCGCCAGTCCGTCGCTCGCGCGCCGGACGAGATGTCCTGCGGCCCCGACGATCGATCGCCTGGCCGTCCATACGTCCTGAATGGGAAAACCCCTGACCCGCGACGCGGGCCCCTGCGAAGCAAGAGACCCCGGCGAACCGGGGCCTCTCGTTGAAACGTCAGAGCGTGTAGGCGCCCAGGACACTGAGGCCCGAATACGCTTTCACACCGGTCACCGTGACCGTCCAGACACCTGCGGCCGGTTTGGTCGCCGTGTAGACCTCCGCATTGCTGTTAAGCACATTCCTGACGGCTGTCGTGGCTCCGCCCGGCGCCTTCACCGAGATGGAGACGTCACCCGATCCGCCGAACGTGCGCAGCGTGAGCGCCTTCGCGTTGGCCGGAACCGTCAGCTGGTATGACGTGGCCGCGCCTGCCGCGCCCTTCTGTGCGGTCTTCGCGACGTTGTTGGCGAGCACGATGGCCGGCGGTGCTGCCGCAGGTCCCCATGCCGCGTACTGCTTCGCGAGTTCCGCCGTGCTGAAGCACGCATTGAGCGACGTGGCCTGCTTTGCCGTAATCAGCTGGTCGGCGGCAAGCTGGGCGGCATACGCCGTCACCGCCGTCGTGTACGCCCCCACGGAGGACGACGAACCCGCGAGGATCTTCGCGTTGGCGATGACATTGGCACCGATGATCGTGCCGCCCGGCAGGAGCGTCGGCACACCCGTGTCGCAGGTCAGCAGCTTCTGCGTCGTGCGGTTGAGGCCCCAGCCGATGTCCTGGAACAGCGCTGGCGTGAGGTCCACGTCGATCTGCCCGGCGAGATCCTGGTTGATCGCGTATTCCATGATCGCGTTCGGCGTGAGGCGTGTGTCGTAATGCGAGAACGAGGAGCCCTGTGCAAGCGTCGTCGGCGCATACAGGAGCACGTTGTGCTGCGCATCGGCACCGGCAAGGCCCGTGCCTTTCCCGACCGCACCGGTGAGGCCGGCCGCATTGGCCTTCAGCTTCGCGCCGTCGACCTGGCTGATGGCGATCACCGGGATGTTCACCGCGGACGTGGGTGTGCCTCCCGGGGTGATCGCGCCCGCCTGGTTGTTGGCGAACAACACGGCTTTGGCGCCAGCGGCCTGCGCCGCGAGGGCCTTGTCGCTGAAGTTGCAGGTGCCGCGATCGATGATGGCGATCTTGCCGGCGAGTGCCGATGCATTCGTGATGGCCGTGCACGCATCCGCCGGGGTGGCCGGAACGGCGGGACCCGTGAAGTTCGATGCCGTGGCCGTCGGGCCGAACGATGCCTGCGAGAACGTGTATTCGCCCACGGCGGCAGCGGGCGCCGATACCACGAAGACATCGGGCTGGCCGAGGGCGATCGGCGCCTCGTTCCTCACCGTGGCTCCGGTAAAGACGAGGTTGCCATCGTCGAGGGCCGCCGTGACACGCTGCGCTGCCGTCAGGTCGTACCACTTCTTCTGCTGTGTATCGCTGTACACGAAGGTGGAATAGATATCCGGGCGTGCCACGCCGTCGTCGCCGGTGTACGGCGCGCCGGTCGTGAGGCTGTTGAAGCCGGAGAAGCCCAGGCCGTGGGCCATTTCGTGCAGCACGACGTTGAGGAAGTTGATGGAGCCCGCCGGCGTGTTGCCATCGAGGCCGAAGTACCATTTCGACCCTTCGAGGCATCCGGTGGAACCGAGCGCGCCGTTGAACTGGCTCTGGATATCGTCTTCGTCGGGCGCACCGTCTTCATGGGTCAGCGCGTCGAACAGCGCGGAGTGATACCAGGTGTTGCGCACGGCACCCGCCGGCAGCGTGCTGTTGTCATCGAAGTAGAAGATGTAATTGGTGCCGGACGAACCGAGCACGCCCGAGGTCGCGTCGCATTCCAGGGGCTCGAACGTCGCGCCGTTGGAAATCGTGACATCGCTCTGCAGCACGGCGCCCCAGATGTCGGCGGCGAACAGGTACACGTTCAGTGCCTGCTGGCCGGTCGTGGTGCCGGGATTCCCGCCGACCGGCGAAGCAGGCGTCGGATCGTCGAGACCCTTGCCCGTACCCACGTCCTCGTTGCGGATCTTGATGTCGGCGGCCTGCGTGCTGATCGTGCTGAACAGGCTGGCGGCGGCGATGGCTGTGAAAAGCAGGCTGCGGCGGATCATCGGATTGCCTCCGGCGCCTTCGGGGCAGCCTGTACACCATGGTCATCGTGATGGACGGAGAGCGTGCCGTCCGGCGCACGCTCGGCAACGACGCTGCTCATCAGTTCCTGCGGAACGCGAACCCCCGTGGCGCGGACGCCATTGCCGAGGCTGATCTTGCGGAACGTTGCCTTCGCGTCGGCGGCCGTGGCAGGTCGGGCCGATAGCGACGACGCCTTCCTGCCGTTGACCTGGAACGCTTTCGACAGCGCCGCGCGCTGCTCGGCCGTCGGGGCGACGAGGCGGCCGGTGGCCGGATCGATCGCGACCTGTACGCCCTGTACGAAGACGTTCCGGGGTGCGCCCGCAGGCGCATCGGCGGCATGGGCCGCTGTCGTCAGGCCAAGTGCGCCCGTCAGCACCAGGCCAAGGGCCCGTGCCAGTGTTCGTGAATTCATTGAAGCTACCTCCCTAATGCGGCGCCGGGACCCCTCCCTGCACGCCCACTGGCGAAGACCCCCTCGCCAGCGTCAACACTCATCGGACCCGGCAGTTCCCCTCAACCCCGAACCCCGCCCGTCGACGCCTGGGGCGTTTACGGGTGGCCTGATTCAAGATGCGGTGGTCAGCGGAGTCGCACCGTCGGCGGAACATCGACACGCCAACGTCGTGATGAGCCAGGGCGCGCTCGCCCTCGCGGTGTTGTGACTTACCATTCCATTCCCCTTGCCCGTCATGGTGCCCTCGGCGCGGTGCGTCAATTTAATGACGCCCGTCAAGCAAACGTAGCAGCATGAAAATACGAAGGTCAATCGTTTCAGGCGATTTTTCGTGATAACCAGACGACATAGGCAAAAGGCTGCGAAAAGTGTCCCGCGGGCCTCGATAACCATTGCGACTCATGACGTTGCGCCCGGATATCGTGCGCCGTCGACTTTCAAACCCTTGTACCAAAGCGAAACAATTCATGGACTTGATCGACATCGGCGCCAACCTCACCCACGAATCGTTCCTTCCTGATTTCGACGCCGTGCTCGAGCGGGCATCGGCACATGGCGTGGGCCGGATGATCGTGACGGGTGCATCGCGCGAAGGGAGCGAGCATGCGCTCGCCCTCGCACGGGCCAGCAACGGGCGCCTGTTCGCCACTGCGGGTGTCCATCCGCATCATGCGGTCGACTACGACGATGCCACCGACGCGGTGCTGCGCCGGCTGGCCGCCGAGCCCGAAGTGCGCGCGGTGGGCGAGACGGGGCTGGACTACAACCGGAACTATTCGCCCCGTGACGTCCAGCGCGACGTCTTCGAGCGCCAGCTGCTGATCGCCGCCGACCTCGGCATGCCGGTGTTCCTGCACCAGCGCGATGCCCATGACGATTTCCTCGCCATCCTGAAGCAGTACCGCCACCGTGTGCCTGCGGCCGTCGTCCACTGTTTCACGGACACCGGCGAAGCGCTGCGCGACTACCTCGACCTCGACTGCCACATCGGCATCACGGGCTGGATCTGCGACGAGCGGCGCGGTGCCCACCTGCGCGAACTGGTCAGCCTCATTCCGGCGGACCGCCTCATGCTCGAGACCGATGCGCCCTACCTGCTGCCGAGGACCATCCGCCCGGCACCGAAGGATCGCCGCAACGAGCCCATGTACCTGGGGCACATCCGTGACGAAGTGGCCCGTGACCGTGGCGAATCCGCGGGTGCGCTGACAGCCTCCAGCGTGCGTTGCACGGAAGCGTTCTTCGGCCTCAACCCGAGTTGAGCGACGTCAGCGACGCCTCCGCCAGGTCCAGCTCCCGGATCAGGGACCGCAGGGTTTCGTCGTTGATTTCATGCTTGCGGCGCAGGCTGTAAAGCTCGCGCCGCTCCGCGCGCAGGGCAGCGAGGCGCATCACGCGCTCCGTGCCCGCTTCGGCACGCGCCTTCTGCGGGACATCGCCTTCCTCCCCCGCCGCCTCCAGCCGCTGCTGGTAGTCGGCCCGGACACGCGTGGCCACCCGTGAGGAGAGCGCCATGGCGTTTTCATCACCCGCGTCTTCCACGTGCTTCTGCTCGTCGGCGATGCTCTGCAACGCGGCCTCGGCGGCGAGCGCGCGTGCCTTGCGCTCTTCGCGTACGCGCGGATCTTCCCCGGGGATCTTCAGGCCCTTGACCGCCGCCGGAAGACCCACGGCCCCGAACACGAGCGTGCAGAGGATGACGCCGGTCGCGAGGAAGATCATCAGGTCGCGCACGGGGAACGGGACGTTTTCGCTTTTCATCAGCGGCAGCGACAGCACGCCGGCCATGGTGATGGATCCGCGTACCCCCGCCAGCGCCGTCGTCCACATCAGGCGCGTACCCACCTTGGGACGAGCTTCGCCCCGGTGCCGCGCACGCAGCAGCACGAAGCGAAGCGATACCCAGACCCAGATGAAGCGAAGCACCACGAGGGCCAGCGTGATGGCCAGCACATACGCCGCCAGATGCCACAGCGGGCCGCCGCCCGCCTGGCGGATATCGACCTTCGCGCCATCGAGGATATCGGGCAGCTGCAGGCCAAGCAGCAGGAAGATCATGCCGTTGAAGACGAACTCCACCATGGACCACACCGCGATGTTCTGCATGCGGGTCGCCACGTAGCCACCCTTCAGCACATCGGTGTAGTTCATGGTCATGCCCGCAGCGACGGCCGCGAGGATGCCCGACGCACCGAAGTGCTCCGCAAGCAGGTAGGCGGCGAACGGCAGCAGCAGAAGCAGGGCCACCTGGGCCGCCGGATCGACCTCGCCGCTCCAGCGCACGAGGCGCCGGCGGAAAATGCCGAACGCGTAACTCACGAAGACGCCCGCCGCCAGGCCACCCAGCGCCATCACGACGAAATCGGTGCCGGCCTTCACGAGGGAAAACTGGCCCGTCATCTCGGCGGCCACGGCGAACTGCAGGGCCACCAGGCCCGATGCATCGTTCAGCAACGCTTCGCCGGACAGGATATGCATGAGCCGCGGGGGAATGGGCGAGTCGCCGGAAATGGACGACACGGCGACGGCGTCCGTCGGCGACAGCACCGCCGCCAGCGCAAACGCCACGGCGAGCGGCACGGTCGGGATCATCCAGTGGACGAAGTAACCCACGCCGACGATGGTGAAGAACACCAGCCCGATGGCCAGCGCGAGGATCGGCCCGCGCAGCAGGAACAGTTCGCGCTTGGGGATACGCCACCCGTCGGCGAACAGCAGCGGCGGGATGAACAGGAGGAAGAACAACTCGTGGTCGAACTCCACGTGCATGCCGATCGGACGGGCCAGCAGGGCGCCCAGCGCAATCTGGATCAGCGGCAGCGGAAGCCGGATGGGCAGGACACGCACGACCGCGCCCGACAGCGCGACGACGAGAAGCAGGACAAGGATGGTGATGACTAATGACATCCGCCCAAAGCTACCCATGCGAGCGGCCACCGACAAGCGCCCCCGGCTGGTCGCGCGTGGATTTATTCCTATGGCGTCGGTGGAAAACGCAGATGGCGTGAGTCCGGAGGCTACCTCCGACGGACATAACGTCGCGGCAACACTGTCGACCTGGGTCGGCCGTACGCCCTTCTGCCTGTTTTCTATGGCGAAAGCATGCAGAAAGCCTGGTGAAAGGCAAAACGCACCCTGAACACCATCGCAGGAAATTTCCTGCATGAAACTTTCTTTAGACAGGGGTACGGGTTTCACGCGAGTTCCTGCGCGGTGATCGCCACGACGTGGCGATCTGTCGTTACCTGATAACCGTCATGGCAAGACGACCCTTGCGGTTTCCCCTCTGGCAAGTACCGCACGAACTTCCGTTCATGCAACTCCCATTGAGTCGGATTGTCCGCGCAGCGTAGTTTCCGCGTGCTTGTTGGGGTTTCGTTAATTCACACAGGCAATGCGCCGGCCCTCGGGTCGACGCCAGACAAGGGGGCCGGGATGGCCATCAAGGAAACCACTCCGCGCACGTCCACAGAACGGCGGCGCGGCTTGCAGCATTTGGCCGATGGCCGGGGAGAACACCATGCAGTTACGTCAGTCTTCAGAGCGCGCACGGCGCCGCTCACTTTCATTCGCCATCGCGGCAGGCCTCGGCCTGGTCGCCAGCGCCGCGTTCGCGCAGAGCACGGTCGGCGGCGTGTACGGCAACGCCGATGCCGGCGCCCAGGTCACCGCGACCAACAAGGGCAGCGGCATGTCGCGTAGTGCGACGGTCGGTGCCGACGGCCGTTTCAACATCACGTCGCTGCCGCCCGGTGACTACACCATCAGCTCGACCCGCAAGGGCCAGAGCGCCACGCGCGACATCCAGATCGTCGCCGGACAGGGCTTCAACCTGAACCTCGCCGCCGCCCCCGAGGCGACTGCCGGCGGTCCGCAGGACCTGACCACCGTGTCGGTCACCGCGAACGCGCTGCCACCCATCGACGTCACGTCGAGCCAGACCAGCACCGTGCTGACGTCGGACCAGATCAAGAAGCTGCCGCTTGCCCGTAACCAGACCGCCGTGGCCCTCCTCGCGCCCGGCGCCACCAAGGGCGACAGCGCCTTCGGTAACCTGGCATCGTTCGGCGGCGCGTCCGTGGCCGAGAACAGCTACTACGTCAACGGCTTCAACGTCACCAACTTCTTCCAGAGCCTGACGTATTCCCAGGTGCCCTTCGAAGCCATCGACCAGGAAGATATCCAGGACGGCGGCTACGGCGCGGAATACGGCAACTCGACCGGCGGCGTGATCTCGGTCAATACCAAGCGCGGCACGAACGAGTGGAAGGGCGGCATCGACTTCACCTGGGATCCGTACCAGTTCCAGGCGCACCAGCCCAACGTCTACCTGCAGAACGGCACGCTGCTGCAGAACAACCGCCACAACAGCAACTACGTGATCGGTAACAACGGTTCGGGCAATGCCACCGATTTCGGCCAGCGCTGGAATGCATGGCTCGGCGGCCCGCTGATCAAGGACAAGCTGTTCATGTTCGCCCTCGTCGGCGGCACGCGCACGGCCGACCAGAGCTACGGCGACGCCCAGGGCAACGGCAACTACAACAAGGCGACGATCAAAGATCCGCGCTACATGTTGAAGCTCGACTGGAACATCAACGACAGCAACATCCTCGAGTACACCGGCTTCAGCGATTCCAGCACGGAACAGCAGAGCATCTACGGCTACAACTACGACGCAGGCGGCCAGCCGCACCCGGGCGACTACCTGGGCCAGGTCTATGACAAGACCGGCGGCATGACGAACATCCTGAAGTACACCAGCTACATCACCGACGACTTCACGATCTCGGCGCAGTACGGCCACAGCATCAACAAGCGCGTGAACACGGCTACCGCGGCCAACGGCCTCAACGAGTCGTACGACGGCGACATCTACAACGCGGCCAACTCCCCGGGCTGCCCCGGCATCGTGGATAACCGCACGCCCGTCACCAATGGCGCCGCCGGCTACCCGCACTGCTCGTTCACGCCTTCCGGCACGCTCGACACGCCCAACGGCGAAGACCGCCGCAACGCCGCGCGCATCGACTTCGAATACCACCTCGGCGACCATGAGCTGAAGGCAGGCTGGGCGCGCGATCATTTCAGCACCGATACCGGCACGGCGTACGAGGGCGGTTCCATCTACACCTATTCGTCGATCCCGGAAGACATCCTGGGCCACACGCCCGGCCTGGATCCCTCCGACAGCGTCGTGCGCCAGCGCATCTTCGCCACCGGCGCCAAGGTTGCCATCACGCAGAAGTCGTACTTCGTGCAGGACAACTGGCACATCACCGACGACCTCGTCGCCCGCATCGGCGTGCGCAACGATGGCTTCGAGAACTCGAACAGCCTCGGCCAGACCTACGTCAAGCAGGTGCACAGCTGGCAGCCGCGCCTCGGCTTCTCGTGGGACGTCAACGGCGATTCGTCGCTGAAGGTCTACGGCAGTGCCGGTGACTACTCGCTGCCGCTCGACGGCAACGTGGCACTGCGCGGTGCTTCGGCGTCGCTGTATTCCGAGCAGTACTTCAGCTACACCGGCACCAATCCGCAGACGGGCGCGCCGATCGGCCTGGGTGCCCTGCCCGCCGGCTACCTCGCGGCCTTCCCGTCGCGCGGCGGCGTCAACTACCTCAACAATGAAGCAGGCCTCGTGCCCAACCCGGCGTCGGTGGCGACGAAGGACCTCAAGCCGTTCAAGCAGCGCGAGTTCATCCTCGGTGCGGAACAGCAGGTCGCCGACTGGACGCTCGGCATCAAGGGCATCTATCGCCGCGTGCTGACCGGCATCGACGATTCGTGCGACTTCCGCCCGATCGCCAGGGCCGCCAATGCGCAGTACGGCCTGAACCTCGATACCACCAGCCTGACGCCGGGCGCGTCGAACGTACCGGGCTGCTACATCTTCAACCCGGGCAGCGCGGTCACCCTGACCACGCCGGTCGACGCGTCGGGCAAGCTGTACACGGTGCACATGAGCGGCGACGACATCGGCGAGCCGAAGTACAAGCGCTCGTATGAAGCCGTGCAGCTGACCGCCGAGCGTAACTTCGACAACGTGTGGTACCTGAAGGCGTCGTACGTCTGGTCGAAGACCCGCGGCAATTCGGAAGGCGGCGTCGACTCCAGCAATGGCCAGGCAGACACCGGCACGACCGAAGGCTTCGATTACCCGGAAGTCATGGCCGGCTCCAACGGCTACCTGCCGAACGACCGCGAGCACACGTTCAAGGTCTACGGCGCATGGCAGATCAGCAACCAGTGGCTCGTCGGTGCGAACGCCGTCGTGCAGACGGGTCGTCCGGAAAACTGCTATGGCCTGAACCCGGTCGACAACACCCTGGGCGGCACGGGCTACGGTTCGGGCGCGTACCTGTACTGCGACGGCGACATCATCAAGCGCGGCTCCGTCGGCCGCACGTCGACCACGTGGAACATCGACCTGAACACCGCGTACAAGCCGGACTGGGCGAAGGGCGTCACGCTCTCGGCCAACGTGTTCAACGTGTTCAACAAGTCGCGTACGACGACCATCAACGAAGTGGGCGAGGACGCCAACGGCACGTCGCTGGCAGGTAGCACGTACAAGATCCCGACCGGCTTCCAGCAGCCGCGTTACGTACAGCTGTCGGCCGAGTACGACTTCTCGCTGTAACGGTCCGTCGCAACACGTACGTCCAAGAAGACAAGGCGCGCGCCGGCCCCTCCGGCGCGCCACCTTGCAGCTCTCCCCAGAATCGCCGCCCGCTCCCACGGGCGGTTTTTTTTGCGCTCCCACCATCTTCGCCTGCGTGCATGCATCGTTTGTTCGCCTGCGTGCCTGCGTCGTTCGCTCGCCTGCGTTCCTACACCTTTCGCTTGAAGTAAGGCGCGCAGACGAAGATCGCGACACCTGCGAGCATCACCCCGACACCGATCCACACGCCTGCCGCGAAATGCTCGTCGAAGGCGAGCCAGGAAGTGACGATGCCCGAGACCGGCACGATGAGTGACAGCGGTGCGACGCTTGCCGCCGGGTAGGTTTTCATCAGGTTGTTCCAGACCATGTAGCCGAAGACGGTGGTGATGTATGCCTGGAAGAACACCGAGCCGGCGGCGGCCCATGACACGCCGTGTGACAGCGCCACGAAGGGCGCGGAACCTTCGAAGGCATATGTCAGGGCGAACAGCACCGGTGCCGAGAACACGCTCGACCATGCGACGAAGGCCATCATGTCCGAGGGACGGTAGCGCTTCACGAGGAGATTGCAGATGCTCCAGCTCAAGGCGGCGGCCAGCACCAGGGCGACACCCACGGCCGTCGATGTCTGTCCCGTGTAGTGGATGACGATCAACAGGCCGGCGACAGCCGCCGCCATGCCGACCCACTGCGGGAGACGAACCGCCTCACGAAGCAGCAGCGCGCTGAGGATCACCGTGAAGAACGCCGCGAACTGCAGCACAAGCGAGGAAAGCCCCGGTGATATGCCCTGCGACATGGCGAAGTGCACGACCCACCACAGGCCGACACCGAACAGGATGCCGTAGACCGCCAGTATGCGCAGGGGCACATCGCGTGGCCGGCGCAGGAAAAAGATCAGCGGGATCGCGGTGAAGGTAAAGCGCAGCCCGGTCAGGAGGAAAGGGTCCAGTTCACGCAGGCCCACTTCGATCACGGAGAAGTTGCTTCCCCAGATCAGGGTGACGAGGACGCCGAGGAAGAGGTCACGCGGTTTCATTCGAAGAGCTTTCCTTGCCGGGGGATGGAGCGACGCCGTCGTAGACGAAATCGTCGAACTGCTCGTGGCGCCACGTATCGCCACGCACGTAATAATTCAGTACCGCCGAGATCTTGCGTTCATGGATCGTCGGTTCGCAGTCGTGCAGCACGTCACGACCCTTCATCAACAGCAGGGAACCTGCCCTGGCGTGGATGTTACGACGTTCCGTCCAGGTGCCCCTGGCAGGATGCCGGCGGGGGATCTGCGCACGCAACGGTGCTTCCGTGTTGCTGGTCAGGAACAGGAGCACGGTGATCCCGTTGCTGTCGTAGTGTTCCCCCAGCGTGCCGCCGCCCGGCGGATAGACCTTGACGTTGACACCCGACCGCTTGTGAGGCGACAGCACGACGTCCTGCGACGTGACGGCAGCGACCAGCGGCAGGATCGCCCGGTAAAGCACGCCCAGCTCCGGCAGGTGCATGCGCACGTCGTCACCTTCGAAAATATGATGCAGGTACCGTCCGCCTGAATCCGATACGGCGCAGGTGCCCATCCCCGCGTGGTCGACCAGCTTCACCGCCCCGTCGTCGATCAGTCGGTCGATCCGCAGCGACAGTGCCCTGCACTGCGCCGGCGACATGATGCCGTCGAGTACGGTGATCAGGTCGTAGTGATATTCCCTGACGTGCCTCGCGAGGCTGAATTCGTTCGTCATGACTGCCCTCCCTCGAAGAAAGGAAACGACGATAGGAAGCCCGCGGGCCACTCTCCATACGAAAATTCTGAGTTTTCGCGGCTTTTAGCCGAAATGCGACGCCCATCACACCTGACGGTCGCAAGCCCTGACAGCACTCGGGTGCCAAATTCACGCCCGCGCGTGTAGCATCCGCCTGACACGAAGAGGGGTAGTGCCCGATGCGAATCGGCGTAGCGATCGACGCGGCTTGTGACGTGCCGCAGGCATTCCTGGAGCGTAACGGCATTGCCGTCATGCCCATCACCGTCCGGGTCGACGGGCAGTCGTTCAAGGACGACCGCGATCCGGCAGAGATCCAGCGCTTCCGCGACCAGAAGCTCGGTAGCCGCAGCCATGGCGCGGAGACCGAGCCGAGTTCGGTGGAAGACGTGCAGGACCTGCTGCTCGGCAGCATGGTCAGTCGCTATGACTGCGTGGTCTGCCTGACCATCATGGCGACGCGAAGCCCGATCCACGACAACGTGATCAAGGCCAGCTTCGCGATCCTGAAGAACTATCGCCCGATTCGCGAAGCGGCCGGCGTCACCGGCCCCTTCCTCATGCGCGTGGTGGATACCCGCACGATCTTCGCCGGCCCCGGCCCGGTCATCGCCGAAACCGTGCGCATGATCCAGGCGGGCAAGTCACCCGCCGAAGTGCGCGAGCGTGCCGCGCACATTGCCGACTGCTCCTATGGGTACATGTTGCCGCGCGACCTGAACTACCTGCGTTCACGGGCACGCAGCAAGGGCGACCGCAGCGTGAGTTTCGTCAGCTCGATGCTCGGCACGGCGCTGGACATCAAACCCATCCTGCGTGCGCACCGGGGCGAGACCGGCCCGGTAGGCAAGGTACGCGGGTTCGAACACGGCGCCCAGGTGCTTTTCGATTACGCGGCCCGGCGCATACAGTCCGGCCTGCTCGTGCCCTCCCTGTCGATCAGCTACGGCGGCGACCTCGACGACATGCGGAACCTGCCCGGCTACCACGCCCTCACGCGGGTCTGCGGCGACGCGGGCGTCGAGATGCTCGAGAGCCCGATGGGCATCACGGGGATGGTTAACGTGGGAGAAGGCGCGATGACCATCGGCCTCGCCTCCGAAGACCACGCGGCCGACTTCTGACCATGCGAAGGCCCGGGTGGCGACTGTTCGCTTTGTTTCCCGTGGCCTGGCTGGCGTCCGTCGCGTGTCTCCTGCCTTCCGCAGCCCATGCCCAGACCGTCTTCAAGTGCCAGGCGGGCGGGCAGACGATCTACCAGCAGACCCCGTGCGCGACGAACCAGGCACAGCAGACGATCGAGCTGCATGCGTCCGTGCCGGTCAACGGCGTGGCCCCCATGCCGGTGCCGGATGCGAAGCCCGTCGCTTCCGGCCGGGACGACGCCGACCGGGACCCGCCTCCCCGGCCACCCCCGCGCATGTACGGCTGCGTCCGCGCGACCGACGGCAAGACGTACACCAGTGACAATGGCAACCCCCAGCCGTACATGGCGCCCTTCGGTGTGCTCGGTGGCGTCAGTGGATCCCTGTCGGATACCTACGGCAACCGCAACGCCGCCGTGGCGTCGGCACCCGAGCTCAATCGCGGGAAGGGCGACGTGGCGGGCATCGCGACGAGTAACTACGTGTGGGTGCAGGACCAGTGCCGGCTGCTCAGCCCGGCGGAAACCTGCCAGGCGCTGCGTGGCGAGGCGGACGCGAACCAGCGCCGCATCCGCAACGCCTTCAAGAGCGAGCGGCCGCCGCTCGACGCACGCGACGCCGAACTGACGCGGCAGCTACGGGGCTGCCGCTGAGCGACCGGTGAGCTGCGACCGGTGAGCGGGACCGGCGATCTGCATCCGGCGACCTGCCCCCTCGGGATGCGTCAGGCCTCGGTCGCTTCGAATTCGTGGGCGGCCACCGCGAGCCCCGAGACGACGCCGAGCGAGGGGTCGCCTTCAACGAGCGGGATGTCGGGGAAGCTGTTGCGTACGGCATCCCTCACCACGGGCGAGCGCGAGGTGCCGCCAGTGAGGAAGATGCTGGCCGGCAGGTCGGGCCACTCTTCCCTGACTTCCGCGAGCAGCCGCTGCATCCGTTCGATGAAAGGTTCGACGGCGTCGACCATGTCGGCGTGGGTCACGGACACGCCCAGACCGCTTTCGAGGAAGCCGAGGTCCGCCGCCGTCGTCGCCTGGCCGCTGAGCGCGATCTTGCTGCGCTCAGCCGTCTGGTTGAGCCGCGTGGTGGCGCCGGGCTCCTGTAGCGCACGCAGGCGGGACTGGTAGGGCTCGTCGACGAAGCGGTAATCCTGCTTGCGGAACTCGCGCTGCTTCGGCAGGTTGTGGACGCTTGCGGCTTCGACGAAATGGTGCACCGGGACGCGCGTGGCGTTGTTGCCCAGCTGCGGCATGAAGCTGTGCATGCTGAGGTTGATGTCGAGATCGGTACCGCCCTTCGCCAGGCCCCAGGTACGCACGATGCGCGGCAGCGCGTCGCCACCGAGCTCGGCGAAGGCGACATCGGTGGTGCCGCCCCCGATGTCGACGATGAGCGCGGTCTGCCGCGTATCCAGGCGCTTGTGGTAATGCATGGCGGCAGCCGCCGGCTCCTCGAGGAACGACACGCTGTCGAAGCCCGCGACGGCGGCGGCTTCCCGGATGATCCCCACCGCCTGCTCGGAACCCTTGTCACCCATCGAGCTGCGGAAGTGCACCGGCCGCCCGATCACGGCATGGCGGACCGCGCCACCCAGCTGACGGCTGGCGGCAAGGCGGATGTGCTCGAGGATGTGCGTGGCGATGTGCACGATGACCTTGCGCACCTGCGGATCGAGCCGGAAGCCCAGCATGGATTTCGGCGACTCGATGAGGTTGCCGTCGCCGAACTCCAGGTAGGCCTGCACGGCCTCCTCGCCGAACAGCGCGTGCTGGAAACTCTCGACGGTGGCCGTCGGCGAGTCCGCCGCGCGCTGCTCCATCCACTGCCGCCGCACGGTACGCAGGGCCTCGCGGTGCAGCTCCATCTCGGAGCGTTCGCGGAAGGCCGCGCCGCGCTGCTGCGCCTCGCTGGCCAGCTGGCGTTGTTGCGTACGGGCCGACCGCACCAGCGCATCCAGCTGCGCCTCGAGTTCGGGCGTCAGCGCGAAGTCGCTGGGGTCGGGCACCACTTCGGGAAAGAACACGGCCGTGCGGAACTGCTTCGCTTCGCCGAAGTGGATCAGGGTCAGTTCGTCGCCGACGAAGGTCGCGGCGGCCGAATAGCTCGTGCCGAAGTCGATGCCGATCTGCATGGGAGTTCCCGCGTGGTAACCCGCCATTCTAAAGGCTCAGAAGCCGTAGCGCAGAAATCCGCCGTCGACGGCCACGATTTCACCCGTGACATAGCTGGACGCCGGCAGGCACAGGAAGGCCACGGCGCCGGCCACTTCCTCGGGCTCGCCGATGCGCCCCATGGGCGTACGGTCGAGCACCTCCTCGAGGTATTCGGTGTCGGCCAGCGCGGGCTCGCTGCGCTGGGTGCGGATGTACCACGGCGCCACGGCGTTCACGCGGATACCGTCTTCCGCCCATTCCACGGCGAGGTTGCGGGTCATCTGGTGCAGGGCGGCCTTGGTCATGCCGTAGGGCGACCCCGTGCGCACGTGGGTGATGCCGGAAACGGAGCCGACGTTCACGATGGCGGCATTCGCGTGCTGCACCAGGTGAGGGTAGGCGGAGCGGCTCATTTCATAGGCCGAGAACACATTGAGTTCGAAAAGCGCCCGGTATTCCTCCGGGGCGTAGTCGAGGGTCGCACGCGGCTGGTTGCCACCGACGTTGTTCACGAGGATCGAGAGGTTCACGTCGAGATCGACGATCCAGTCGAAGACCGCAAGGCGGTCTTCGTGGTCGGCGAGGTCGGCCGCCATGCCGAGGATCTCCACGTCGGGACATTCCTCGGCCAGTTCGTCGCGCACTTCCTGCAGCGCCAGCTCGTCGCGGGCCACGAGGAGCACGTCCGCGCCCAGGGCCGCCAGTTCACGGGCGCAGGCATAACCGATGCCCTTGCTCGCGCCCGTCACCAGTGCGGTGCGGCCATCGAGGCGCCAGTTCGTCAGTCTTGGATGCATGGGAAGAGGGCTCCGTCGAAAACGCTGCATCGTACCGCCATTGCGCGATACTCAGCGTTCCCGGAAGGAGCGATCCCATGACGCGCACCGCCCTGCCCCTGCTGTTCGCGCTCACCGCCGCGGCGTGCTCGAACCCCGCGCCGCCCCAGGCGCCTCCCACGCCCCAGGCCCGCGTCTCCACGCCATGGGATTCGATGGAGGCGCAGAAAAAGAAGGCGCAGGACGTCCGGAAGGTCGTCGACGACCAGGCGAAGGCTCAGGCCAGAGCCCTGGAAGCGCAGGAGCAGTAAGGACACGCCCCACCTGCGCACCGGGGGCACGCCGCACATGCGCATCGGGGGGCACGTCGCACATGCGCATCGGGGGGCACGTCGCACATGCGCACCGGGGGGCACGCCGCACATGCGCACCGGGGGGCACGTCGCACATGTGGGAGCGCGCCATGCGCGCGACATTTTCTCGCGAACCGGCCTCTGTGGACCGGGGCGAAAAGATGTCGCGCGCAGGGCGCGCTCCTACAACAACTCTGGTCGCAGCGACGACCACCCTGCGACGGGTCGCTTATCGCGGCGAGCAGAAGCAATAGGCGTACACGTGCGGTTTGCCCGCTTCCGCCGTGCGGAACAGGGCGAACTCCGGGGCCAGCTTCGGTAGTGCCGCGACCCATGACGGCAGCTGCAGGCCCCACGACATGGCCACGCGTGCTTCGCTGCTGTCGCCTACGCTGGTCATGACGCGCTCGAAGGCACCCATCGGCTTCTCGGCGTAGCGCACCTTGAAATCCTTGCCGAGGTTCGCTTCCTGCGCGGCATCGCGGATCGCGTCGTCGAGGTTGCCCAGCCTGTCGACAAGGCCACGCTCCAGCGCCTGCTGGCCGGTCCAGACACGACCCTGCGCGATGGCGTCGATCGCGGCGAAATCCTTGCCACGCGCCTTCGCCACGTTACCCACGAAATCACGGTAACCCTTGTCGATGATGCTCTGGATCAGCACCCCCACGTTCGGATCCAGCGGGCGCGTGATATCGAAGGCACCCGCCAGCGGGCCCGTGCCGATGCCGTCGCTCTTCACGCCGACCTTGGCGAGCGTGTCGGGCACGTTGAAGAACATGCCGAAGATGCCGATGGAACCCGTGATCGTGTTCGGCTCGGCGTAGATGCGATTGGCGTTCATCGAGATCCAGTAGCCGCCACTGGCAGCCACGTCGCCCATCGACACCACGACGGGGATCCCGGCCTGGCGGGTGAGCTCCACTTCACGCCGGATCTGCTCGGCCGCATACACTTCGCCGCCCGGTGAATTCACACGCAACACCATGGCACGGGTGCGCTGGTCGTTGCGGACGGAGCGGATCAGCGCCGCCGTGGTATCGCCACCGATCGAACCCTGCGAGGCCTTGCCGCCTGCGATATCGCCCTCGGCGACCACCACGGTCACGCCGGAGCCGGTCTGCAACGCATCGATCGTGGAAAGGCCACGATCGGCGAGATAACCGCCGAGATCGACCTGGCGGAAGCCCTGGTCCTTCTTCCCGGCCGGCACGCCGTCCTTGCGCAGCATGCGCACGAACTGGTCGTCGGTGGCGATGCCGTCGACCAGCTTCTCCTCGACGGCGAGGTCGGCGAGGCTGCCCTTCGCATCGCGGACGCGATCGGCGAAGCCGTCGACGTCGGCGCGCAGCGCCGCTGCGTCGAGGTGGCGCATGGCCGACACTTCGTTGATCCAGGTGGTCCACAGGCCACCGAGCCAGAACGCATCGGCTTCCTTCGATTCCGGCGACGCGTGATCGAGGATGAAGGGCTCCGCGGCGCTCTTGAACTGGCCCACGCGGAACAGATGCACCTGCACGCCCAGGCGGTCGAGCAGGTCCTTGTAGAAGAGACGGTAATTGGCGAGGCCGGTCGCCATCACCCCGCCCTGCGGATCGATGAAGACCTTGCTGGCATGCGCCGCCAGGTAGTACTGGCCCTGGTCCATGCTCACTGCCCAGGCGAAGATCGGCTTGCCACTGGCGCGGAAGCGATCGAGTGCCGCCCCCACCTCGCGCAGCGCGGCAAAGCCGCCGGCCTGCATCCGGTCGGTGCGCAGGACGATCCGGCTCACGCGCGAATCGCTGGTCGCCGCATCGATGGCACGCACGAGATCGCGCACCTGGACCTGCTTCACGCCATCGCCCGACATGCGGCTGAAGGCACGGGACAGCGGGTCGGCGCTGTACTGTTCGACCAGGGCGCCCTCGGGTGCCAGCACCAGCACGGTCTTGTCGTCCACCGCGTTGCCCCGGCTGCCGACGAACAGCGCCAGCAACAGCACCGCCAGCAGGCCGAAGAAGATCACGTTGATGATGACCAGTCGGGTGATGTTGATACCGCGCCCGAATCCCCGCAGGAACCGCACGAAACCGCCGCGCCTGCGCACGGTCGTCACGGGCTGGGGTCGGCCCGGAAGGGGCGGCGGCACGGCGTCATGGCGATCCGTCATTTAAGCGTTTTCCTCGTGGATTGGGGCCAGCGTAACGCGTGGCGTCGTCTGCATCACGTGTGCAAAGGCAGGGGTGCGGCAGTGGCGCTGCTTCGCCAGAACCGGGCAAAAAGAAGGATGGCAGCCATGCTCAGGCCGGCGATCAGGCCCATCCACATGCCGCGGGCACCGAGGCCCTGCGAAAAAGCCAGCCACCAGCCGATCGGCATGCCCACGAACCAGTACGCGAACAGGGTGATGGCCATGGGCACCCGCGTGTCTTTCAGGCCGCGGAGTGCGCCATTGGACGCCACCTGGATACCGTCCGAAAACTGGAAGAATCCGGCCAGCACCAGCAGCTGCGAGGCCATGGCGACCACGGCCGCGTCGTTGGTATAGAGGCGGGCGATGGCCCCGGGCAGCGCGAGCATGATGCCCGACGACACGAACTGGGTGACCAGCACCAGCGCGATGCCCGACATGCCGGCATAACGCACGCCCCGGGTGTCGCCGCGGCCGGCGGCGTTACCGACCCGCACCGTGATCGCCATGGAAAGGCCGAGCGGGATCATGAAGGCCACCGACGCGACGTTCAGCGCCACGTGGTGTCCGGCGGTGACCGTCTCACCGAGCCGGCCGATGAGCAGCGCCACCGCGACGAACAGGCCCGCTTCCATCAGCAGCGTCACCGCCATGGGCGCGCCGATCTGCAGCAGCTCGCGGATCTTGCGGGGGTCGGGCTTCGCCATGCGCTGGCGCAACCCGAGGTCGCGATAGTTGCGGTGCTTCAGGATGTAGATGGCCAGGCCCAGCATCTCGAGCCAGAGCACGATGGCGGTCGCGATGCCGCTGCCACGGGCACCCATGGGCGGGAAGCCCAGCTTGCCGTACATGAGGATGTAGCCCAGTGGCGCCAGCACGAGCAGGCCGCCGAAACTGAAATACATGGACGGGCGCGGCATGGACAGGCCCTCCGAAAGGCCGCGCAGGGCGAAGTACGTCGTGAGTGCCGGTGCGGCGAAGCAGATCGCGTGCAGGAAGGCTTCGACGTCGCCGCGCATCGAGGCCACCACACCGAACACGTTCATCAGCGGCGACGCGTGCCAGACGGCAATGGCCAGCACCAGGCCGAGGCCCCAGGCAATGTAGAGCGCCTGGTGGAAGACCGGCCCGACCTCGTGGCGGCGCCCGGCGCCGTCGAGCTGGGCCACGGTGGGCGGCACGGCCATCATCGTGCCGATGCCCACCACGATGGCCAGCACCCAGATGTTCGCGCCCGTGACCACGGAGGCCTGCGTGTGCGCACTCTGGTGCCCCGCCAGCACCGCGTCGACGACGTTGGTACCGATGGCGGAAAGCTGCGCGGCGATCATCGGCAGGGCCAGCCGGACGGTGGCACCGATCTCGCGGCGCGCTCGGGCGCGGTCGAAGGACATGGACAGGACACGATGGGGCGGCCGCCCATTGTAGCGGGGCGCGTGCGATCATCGGACCGATAGGGGAAAAAACCAGGGGAAGCGTGGGAATGAACGAGCTGAAGCCGTCGCCCGTCCTGCTGTGCGCGAACTGCACGGCTCAGATGATGGGCGAGTTCTGCCATGAGTGCGGCCAGTCGATCAAGAGCGTGATCCGGCCGGTATCGCACATGCTCGAGGACGCCGGGGACCTGTTCTTCCACCTCGACGAACGCATCGTCCACACGCTGCCGCCGCTTTACCTCAAGCCGGGGTTCCTCACGCTCGAGTACTTCTCGGGGCGGCGGGTGCGCTATATCGCGCCGTTCCGGCTGATGTTCGTGTTCGGGTTGCTGGCGCTGTTCTTCGTGCACCTGGCTCTCGACAACACGCATTTCGGCAGCGGCAAGGGCGTCAGGGCCGTGGAAGCCGACAGCATCTCCGGCTTCGCCGCCGCGAAGACGCCGGACGAGGTGAAGACGCTGTACGCCGACCAGACCCGGGAACTGAACGACACCAGGGACGACCCGGCGGTCAGGGACCTGGGCCGCATGGGGCGGGCGTTTTCCGTCGACCTGATGCGCACGGCGGCCAATGCCCGGCTGGCGGAGCTGAAGGCCCCGCCCCTGCCGGCGGACGCCGTCGTGGTGCACACGGACGGCGGCGGCGACGGCGACGCGTGGCTCCGGGGGGCGACCGAGGTACGCATTGGCTGGCTGCCCGCGATCGCGAACCGGCGGCTGGGCGACGCCCTCGCCCACTTCAAGGCGAACATCATCCAGTTCGAAGCCGGCGGCGAGCGGCGGTCCGAAGCGGTCCGGCGCATGGTCGAGGGATTTTTCGGCGTGCTGCCGCAGACCATGTTCTTCATGCTTCCCGTCTTCGCACTGGTGCTGAAGGTGTTCTATCTCCGCCGGCGCCGCCTTTACATGGAACACATCATCGTGGCGCTGCACAGCCACGCATTCATCTTCATCTCGCTACTGGGGCTGGTGCTGCTGGGTTTCGCCCGGAGCGCCGTGGCGCCGCACGCCGCCCTCGCAGGCAGCGCCATCGGGCTGCTGCAGGTGGCGATGTGGGTGTGGATCCCGCTTTACCTGCTGGTGATGCAGAAGCGCGTCTACCGCCAGGGCTGGCCGATGACCCTCGTGAAGTACTGGCTCGTCGGAAGCCTGTACTTCTGGCTGCTGCTTTTCGCCTTGACAGTGGCCGCCGCGATAGGGCTTGCGCACTAGGATTTTTTCGTAGCTGCGAAGCGGTTGTACACAGGCCGTGGCGGGCCTTCGCTTTTGTCAAGGATTTGCAGAGGCCGGGAGGCGCTTTTTGGCGATGCATTTTCAATATGCTGATTTCACTGCATATTTCAGTATGGTTAAAATGTACGCAAGCTGACCGCAAGGGCCCAACCATGCGCCCTTGCACCCCTCCATCCGAGTCTCATCCACAGACTTATCCACAGGAGTTGTGGATAACATGGAAACCCTCCCGTGGGCAGGCACTTACCTCGGATTCCTCTTCCGGGGCATCTCAATTCGAGCCAAGCCTCTGGTGGAATGGTCAAACACTGACCAGCGAAATCGGCATACATCGGTAAACTAGGCCTCGCATGACTGTCGTCCTCCGCGTTGCCCTCCCGGTGCCCCTGCTCACCCTGTTCGACTACCTGCCGCCCGAGGCGGGGGAAGCACGGGCGGGTTCACGCGTGCGCGTGCCGTTCGGCCGTGGCGAGATGGTCGGGGTGGTCGTCGATCCGTCCGCCGAGGCGGCAGTCGGCGTGAAACGCCTCAAGCGTGCCAGCGAGGTGCTGGACGACGCGCCCCTGCTCGATGCGGAGCTCATGGCCACCCTCGCCTGGGCGGCGGACTACTGGGCAGGCGCGCCCGGCGAGGCGTTCGCTAACGCACTGCCGCTCGCCCTGCGCGAGCCTCGCGCCCTGCCACCGACCGGACGGGAGGCGTGGGCAATCACGGCGCAAGGCCTCAGCGCGCGCGATGCACGGAGCCGCAAGGGCGGTTCGGCCGCACTTCTCGATGCCCTGTACGAGGGCCCGCGTGCCGCCGACGACCTGGGCCTGGCCCTGCCGGACTGGCGTGCCGCCGCCCGACGCCTGGCCGAGGCCGGCCTGGTGGAGAAGCTGGAGCTCGATGATGTTCCTGCCCCGGCCGGCCGCGCCCCGGGACCCGCCCTCAGCGAGGAACAGGCGGCCGCCGTGGCTGCCATGGGCGAAGGCTTCGGCCGCTTCCAGCCCTATCTCCTGGATGGCGTGACCGGCAGCGGCAAGACCGAGGTCTACCTTGCCCTGATCGAGCGGGCCCTGGCCGACGGCAGGCAGACCCTGCTGCTCGTGCCGGAGATCGGCCTGGCGCCGCAGACCGTGCGCCGGCTGCGCGAGCGGCTGGGCGTGTCCATCGAGGTCCTGCACTCGAACCTCGCCGAGGGCGAGCGCGCCCGGGCATGGCTGCGGGCGCGCAATGGCAGCGCGAAGGTGGTGCTCGGCACCCGATCGGCCGTGTTCACCCCGTTGCCGCATGCCGGCCTGATCATCGTCGACGAAGAGCACGACGCCTCGTACAAGCAGCAGGAAGGCTTTCGCTACCACGCCCGCGACCTTGCGCTGGTGCGGGCGCGGGCCCATGGCGTGCCCGTGGTCCTGGGCTCCGCGACGCCATCGCTGGAGACGCTCGGCAACGTGGAGGCGGGCCGCTACCAGCGGCTGGTGCTGCGCGGACGCCCGGGCGCCACGCAGTCCACCCGGGTGCAGATCGTGGACATGCGGGCGCAGCGCCTCGACCACGGCATGTCGCCGACCCTCATGAACGCCGTCGCGGCCTGCGTCGGCCGTGGCGAACAGGCCCTCGTCTTCCGCAACCGGCGTGGCTACGCGCCCGTGTTGCTTTGCTACGACTGTGGCTGGCACGCCGGCTGCCCGCGCTGCGACCGGCCGATGACGCTGCACGCCGGCCGGCGCCGGCTGATCTGCCACCACTGCGAGAACACCGTGCCGCAACCGGCCGCCTGCCCGTCGTGCGGCTCGGCGAACATCAGCCCGCAGGGCCAGGGCACCGAGCGGCTGGAAGAGGCCCTCGCGGAGCGCTTCCCGGACGTACCCGTGGTGCGCATCGACCGCGAGACCACGCGCCGTAAAGACGCCTTCGGCGACATCCTCGATGGCCTGCGCGAAGACAAGGCCGCCATCCTGGTCGGCACGCAGATGCTGGCGAAGGGCCACGACCTGCCGAACCTCACGCTCGTGGCGATCGTCGGCGTCGACGAAGGCCTGCACAGCGTGGATTTCCGCTCGAGCGAGCGGCTGGCGCAGCTGGTCGTGCAGGTGGCCGGGCGTGCCGGACGGGCGAGCAAGCCCGGGAGCGTACTGCTGCAGACGCATCATCCGGATCACCCGATGCTCCATGCCCTGCTGCGCGGCGGCTATGGTGCAGTCGCCACCGAACTGCTCGAGGAACGCCGCCTGCTCGACCTGCCGCCCTATGCGCACCAGGTCATGTTGCGCGCCGACGCCCTCGGCCGTGCCGAGGTGGACGAGTTCCTGGGACAGGCACACGTGGCCATCGGCGAGCCGGGCGACCTGCGCATCGCCGGTCCGATGCCCGCGCCCATGCCGCTGCGTGCCGGCCGTCACCGGGGCCAGCTTCTGGTGGAAGCGAGCTCGCGCGGACGCCTTCATGCGTTCCTCCGCCCGTGGCAGCACGCCCTCCTCGCCCTGCCCGCGGCACGGAAGGTGCGCTGGTCGCTGGACGTCGATCCCATCGATCTCTATTGAGTTGCTGAACCGATACCTTGGGATGCCTGTCACTCCGGGGCAATCGGCGCGACAATAGGGGTCTTATCAGGTAACGGAAGCGAAAACGTGACCACTCAGCTCGAGCAACTGCGCAAGATCACCACCGTCGTCGCCGACACCGGCGACATCACGGCCATTGCCAAGTACAAGCCGGAAGACGCGACGACCAACCCGTCGCTGCTGCTGGCCGCCGCCGGTATCCCGACCTACTCGGGCTACATCGACGAGGCCATCGACTGGGCGAAATCCAAGGGCGACAAGCGCGAGCAGCAGATCACCGACGCCGGCGACCGCCTGGCCGTCCTGGTGGGTCGCGAGATCCTGAAGATCGTCCCGGGCAAGGTCTCGACCGAGGTGGACGCCCGCCTGTCGTTCGACACCAAGGCATCCATCGAGAAAGCGCACCGCCTCATCAGCTTCTACGACGACCTCGGCATCAGCAAGGATCGCATCCTGATCAAGCTGGCTTCGACGTGGGAAGGCATCAAGGCTGCCGAACAGCTGCAGAAGGACGGCATCAACTGCAACCTGACGCTGCTTTTCAGCTTCGAACAGGCGGTTGCCTGCGCCGAAGCCGGCGCGTTCCTCATCTCCCCGTTCGTGGGCCGCATCTTCGACTGGTATGTCGCCAATACCGACAAGAAGACCTACGAGCCGGCCGAAGACCCGGGCGTGCAGTCGGTGCGTCGCATCTATGACTGGTACAAGCTGCATGGCTACGAGACCGTCGTCATGGGCGCCAGCTTCCGCAACATCGGCCAGATCCAGGCCCTGGCCGGTTGCGATCGCCTGACGATCTCTCCGAACCTGCTGAAGGAACTGGAAGAGAACACCTCCGACCTGCCGCTCGCGCTCAAGGACAGCGGTCGCAAGGAAGAGAAGCCGGCGAAGCTCGACGAGGCGAAGTTCCGCTGGGGCCACAACGAGAATGCGATGGCTACCGACAAGCTTGCCGAGGGTATCCGCAAGTTCGCGGTCGACCAGCGCAAGCTGGAAGAACTGCTCGGCGCGAAGCTCTGATCAGCGCCGTCACGCAGTAATAAAAAAGGACCGCCTCGAGCGGTCCTTTTTTTTCGTCTGGGGTTCAGATCCCAGAGGTCGCGAGCCAATTCTATTTGCGAGCCCTGGCCAGGTTGCTTCGGTACGGCTCGGCTCCGCCATCGCCCCTCAACCTTCCACCCCGAGGCAAGGTCGGCATCGGCCGCCATTTCCGTCACCAGGTCCTCCTCCGGCCTTCGCCTCCGTGCGGAGTCGTTCCGGAAACGGCACCCGATACCTCCCGGCGAACGTACGAGCAGACGCCGGCCGTTCTGGGGTGCTGGCCAGTACCCCTGGGCTCGACGAGACTGATCTTCTCTCACGCGGCGGTTTCGTCGAAGCGTGGTCGCCGGGACTTCACCGGTAGAAGCATGGCCCGCAGATCCACGAGCACATGGACCAGCATCGGAACCAGCAGACTCCCGGTATGCAGAGCGCGTGGCCGGGCAGCTAACCTCAGCCTGCGTTCCAGCCACCACCCAGCGCACGAATCAGCTGCACGCTTGCACGCAGCTGGCGCGTCTCCAGGTCGATCACGCTGCGACGTGCGTCGAGCGCGGCCTGCTGGGCCGTCGTCACGTCGAGGTAGCCGACGGCACCGCCGCGGTAACGGTCCAGTGACAGATCGACGGAATGCTGGGCCGCGTCCGCCGCTGCGCGCTGGTCGTCCAGCGCCGAGCCCAGATCACGCAGCAGCGTCAGGTTGTCTTCGACCTGGGCAAATGCGTTGAGCACGACGTCGCGGTAACGCGCACCGGCTTCGTCGGTCGCGGCGCGTGCCTGGTCGACGACCGCCTTGCGGCGGCCGCCATCGAACAGGTTCAGCGCCAGCGTGGGGCCGATGGCCCAGAAGCGGTTCGGCGCGGTGGCGATGCTGCCCCACATCGAACTCTGCCAGCCGCCCTGCCCGTCGAGCGTGAGCTGCGGATAGAACGCCGACTTCGCTATACCGATGCGTGCATTCGATGCCGCCGTGCGCCGCTCGGCGGTGGCGACGTCGGGACGACGCTGCAGGATGACCGATGGCACGTCGACGGGAATCGTCGGCACCTTCACCTGCCTGTCGTCGGCGGCAAGCTGGAAGCTCGACGCGGAGTCGCCGACGAGCACGGCGATCGCATGCAGCTCCAGCGAACGCTGTGCCTGGGCCTGCTTAAGCTGAGACTTCGCACTGGAAAGCTGTGTCTGCGCACGCGCCACGTCGAGGCCCGACGAGATACCGCCTTCGTGACGTGACTGCGTCAGTTCCAGCGCGCGCTGGAATGCCTTGATGCTCTCGTCGAGCACCATGATCTGGCGATCGAAGCCGTTGAGCTGCAGGTAACTGTCCGCCAGCTGTGCCTGCAGACTCAGTCGCGCCGATGCCAGATCGGCAGCCGATGCGGCCTGCTCGGCCCTGCCTGCGGCAACGGTGTCGCGTACGCGACCCCACAGGTCCACTTCGTAATCGAGCTGTACGCCGAGGGTGTAAGAGTTATACAGATCCGGTGACGTGGTACCGCGCAAGGGGCGCGTGTCCGACTCGCGGTTACGCGTGGCGTTGCCGTTGAAACCGATCTGCGGGAACAGACCGGCGCGCACCTGGCGCGTGAACGCTTCCGACTGCTCGTAGTGCGCGAGCGCGGCGGCGAGCGATGCGTTGTTCGCCAGCAGCTTCGTCTGCAGGTCATCCAGCCGCGTGTCGCCGTAGAGCTTCCACCAGCCATCGCGGTCGAGATGGTCGGCCGGTTTCGCTTCGGTCCACGGCGACGCTGCGTTCGCGTACTGCGGCGCCACCGGCACCTCCGGTGCCTTGTATGTCGGCGCGAGCGAGCAGGCGGACACGCCCGCCGTCACCAGCAGCGCCATGAGGCCGGTACGCATCTCAGGCCTTGGCAGCATGGTCGCCTTCCGCTGCTGTCTTCTTGGGCGGGGCGATGCGCACGGCATCGCCGGCAGCGAGGCCGTCGGGCGGGCTTTCGATCAGGCGGTCGCCCGCGGCGATGCCCGAGCCGAGCTGGATCGTCTTGCCCATGTCGCGGGCAATGGTCACGTTCTTGAACGCCACCTTGTTCTGCGCATCGACCACGGCCACGCGCAGGCCCTGGTCATCGAACACGAGGGCACTGGCCGGCACGCTGAACAGCGCGGCATCAGCGGGAAGATCGAAGGTCACGCTGGCATATGCACCCGGCAGCAGCTTGCCTGCCTCGTTATCGACGGCGACCTGCACGAGCGTGGTGCCCGTGGCCGCGGCGATGGACGACGACGACGACTCCACCTTCCCCGAGAACGTCTGGCCCGGATATTCCGGCACGGCGAGCTTCACCGTGGCACCCGGCCTGATCGACGGCGCGTAGTTCTGCGGCACGTTCACGTACATGCGCAGCTTGCGCACGTCGGACACCACGAACAGTTCCTGCCCGCCACCACCGGCGTTGATCAACGCACCGACGTCGGTCTCGCGTGCCGTCACGGTGCCGTCGAACGGTGCCGTGAGTTTCGCGAAGCCCTTCAACGCCTGGATGCGTTCGAGGTTGGCCTGGGCCGCCGTCGCCAGTGCATGCTTGGCATCGTAGTCGCCCTTCTTCTCGTCCACTTCCTGCTTGGACACCGAATCGGAATCGCGCATGGCCTGCCAGCGCTTCGCGGTGCTCTGGGCCAGCGTTTCGTTGGCCTTCGCGCTGGCGTAGTCCGCCTTTGCCTGCAGCAGCTGCTGGTCGAGGTCCGGCGTCTCGATCTCCGCCAGTACATCGCCGGCCTTCACCTTCTGGCCGATGTCGGCTTTCCAGTATTTCAGGTAGCCGCTGGTGCGCGCATAGATGGGGGCGCGTGCATAGGCCTGCAGCCGGCCGGGCAGGTTGAGGTCCCCACTGCCCTGGCCGCCCTGGGGCGTGACGACGTTGACCGTGGGCACGGCCTGGTCGTCGGTCCACTTCTTCAGTTTGCTCGAGTCGTTGGCGCGCGTTGCGACGCCGGCGACGACGATGGCCAGCACCACGATCGCGCCGATGATGCCGGCGAGGCGGAGGCGGCGCGGCGGCGGCGGGGTATGCAAGGTATCAGGCGACATGGACGGGCTCTCCGGAATTCGCCGGGTGGGGGGACGATTGATTGCGACGCGCGTGGATCATGCTGAAGACCACGGGGACGAAGAACAGGGTGGCGACGGTGGCGAAAACCAGGCCGCCGATGACGGCACGACCGAGCGGCGCGTTCTGCTCGCCGCCTTCGCCCATGCCGAGGGCCATCGGCGCCATGCCGATGATCATCGCCAGGGCGGTCATCAGCACGGGACGGAAGCGGGTGAACCCGCCCTCCAGTGCCGCCGCCGTGGCATCGCCGAGTTCGGCAAGGCGCTCGCGGCAGAAGCTCACCACCAGGATGGAGTTGGCCGTGGCCACGCCCATGCACATGATGGCGCCGGTAAGGGCTGGCACCGACAGCGTGGTGTGCGTGGCGAACAGCATCCACACGATGCCGGCGATGGCGGCAGGCAGCGCGGTGACGATCACGAACGGATCGCTCCACGACTGGAAGTTCACCACGATGAGCAGGTAGATGAGCACCACCGCGCCCAGCAGGCCGAAGATCAGGCCGGAGAAAGCGCTGTTCATGGTCTGCACCTGGCCGAGCAGCGCGGTGCTGGACGCCTTCGGCAGGAACTTCTTGTTCGCGTCCACCACCTTCTGGATGTCGGCGGCAACGGCACCGAGATCGCGATCCTGGGTGGTCGCGAAGATCTCGACCACGTTCTGGATGTTGTACTGGCTGACCACTGCGCTCGACGTGGTGCGCGACACCGTGGCCAGGCCGCCGAGGATCTGGGAGCCGGCGACACCGACGCTCGGGCTGATCGGCACGTTCTCAAGGTCGGGCAGCGTGTCGATGCTGTACTGCGGGGTCTGCATCACGATGGGATACGACACGCCGTTCTGCGGGTTCAGCCAGTAGGTCGGCGCGATCTGGCTAGAACCGGCGAGGTTCACGCCCAGGCTGTTGGTCACGTCACGCTCGGTGATACCGATCTGCTGCGCGCGGCTACGGTCGACGTCCACGTTGAACGTGGGGCTGGCCTTCGACTGCTGGATGCGTGCGTCGGCGACGCCGGGAATGCGACGGATCTGGCTGAGCAGGCGGCTCGCATACGTGTAGTTGCCGGAAAGATTCGGGCCGCGCACCTGCAGGTCGATGGGAGCCGGGGTACCGAAGTTGAGGATCTGGCTGATGATGTCCGCCGGCGGGAACGAGAACGTGGTGCCGGGGAATTCGCGCGGCAGCTTCTCGCGCAGCGTGCGCACGTAGTCGGGCGTCGGTGCATGGCCTTCGTTCAGTGCGATCTGGATGTCGCCGTCCTGCGCGCCGATGGTGCCCGTGTTCGCGTAGGCATTGTTGATACCGGAGTTCGACAGGCCGATGTTGTCGACGATGGTGCCGAGCTCTTCCTTCGGTATCGTGCGACGCACGGAGTCGGATACCTCGGCGAAGAGACGCGCGGTCTCCTCGATGCGGGTACCGACCGGGGCGCGCACGTGCAGCAGGATCTGGCCGGCATCCACCGACGGGAAGAAGTTGCGGCCCAGCATGGGAACGAGGGCGAACGACAGCACCACGAACGCCATGAAGCCGACGACGAAGATCTTGCGCGCGCCCAGCGCGGCCGCGAGCATGCCGTGGTACACCTCGCGGACGTTTTCGAAGCGGGCCTCGAAACCGCGCTGGAAACGCACCAGCGGATTGCGCGACGGCGCATTCCCTTCGCCGTGCGGGTCGTCGTGCGAATGCGGGTGCAGCAGGTACTTCGCCATCGTCGGCACCAGCGTGCGCGACAGGATGAACGACGCGATCATCGCGAACATCACGGCTTCGGCCATGGGCACGAAGAGGAAGCGTGCCACGCCGTTGAGGAAGAACATGGGCACGAACACGATGCAGATGCACAGCAGCGACACGAAGGCCGGCGTCACGATCTGCGCCGCGCCATCGAGGATGGCCGTCTCGACGTCCTTGCCCTGCTCGAGATGCCAGTTGATGTTCTCGATGGTCACCGTGGCGTCGTCCACGAGGATGCCCACGGCGAGCGCCAGGCCACCCAGCGTCATGATGTTCATCGTCTCGCCGATCGCCGACAGTGCCGCGATGGACCCGAGGATCGCGAGCGGAATCGACGTGGCGATGATCACGGTGGAGCGCCAGCTGCCGAGGAACAGCAGGATCATGAGGCTGGTCAGCGCGGCGGCGATCACGCCCTCGCGTGCCACGCCCTCGATGGCGCCGCTCACGAACAGCGACTGATCGCCGATCGGCGCGATCTTGATGCTGTCGGGCAGCGAGTCCTTCATGGACGCGACGCGGTCCTTGATGCCCTGGATGATGGCCAGCGTGGAGGCCGAGCCGTTCTTCAGCACCGTCATCAGCACCGAGCGGTTGCCGTCCACGTGTACGATATTGGTCTGCGGCGGCGAGCCGTCGCGAACGTGCGCCACGTCGCGCATGAACACCGTGGCCCCGTTCACCGACTTCACCGGGAGGTCGCCCAGCTCGTCGACCACCGAGGGTGAGTTGTTGAGCTGCAGCGTGTACTCGAACTTGCCGATCTTCTGCGTACCCACCGGCGTGATGAGGTTCTGCGACGCCAGGGCATTGGCCACGTCCTGCGCCGAGAGGCCACGGGCCTGGAGTGCAGGTGGATCGATATCGATCTGTACCTGGCGGGTCTTGCCACCGAAGGGCAGCGGCACCGAGGCGCCGGGCACGGAGGTCAGCTGCGGACGGATGACGTTGAGGCCAAGATCGGCGAGGTTCTGCTCGGTCAGGCCTTCACCCGACAGCGCCAGCTGGATGATCGGCACGGTGGACGCGCTGTAGTTCAGCACCAGCGGCGGCGTGGTACCCGGCGGCAACTGCTTCAGCAGCGTCTGCGCGATCGCCGTGACCTGCGCGTTGGCGGTGCGGATGTCCACCGTGGGCTGGAAAAAGATCTTGATGATGCCGAAGCCCTGGATCGAATTGGCCTCGATGTGCTCGACGTCGTTCACCGTGGTGGTGAGCACGCGCTCGAACGGCGACGTCACGCGGCCGACCATCTGGTCGGGCGGAAGGCCGGTGTACTGCCACACCACGGCGATCACGGGGATCTTGATGTCGGGAAAGATATCCGTCGGCGTGCGCAGGGCAGACAGCGGACCCACGATCAGGATCAACAGGGCGAGGACGATGAAGGTATACGGTCGCGATAGAGCGATCCGGACAATGCCGATCATGGGGGACGGATTCCGTGCGCGATGTTGCGTCGCAGCGGATTCTGCGCTCGTGAAAGCCTGCGATGTAGTTAAGTTTTGTTTAGGCGCGCGGCCGGTTCACGCGGCGCCCCTGATTGTCCCGCCTCAGACCGGCGGGCACGTCACGGAAAAGACAGCGCCCCGTTCGTTCCCGCCGACCGACAGCGTATACCCGTGCAGCCGCACGATCGCACTGACGATGGCCAGGCCGAGGCCACTGCCCGGCTTCGAGCGCGTCTCGTCGCCGCGGTAGAAGCGACGGAACACGGCTTCACGCTCATCGGTCGGAATGCCCGGGCCCGTGTCGGCGATGTCCACGCGCGCGGCGCCCGACAGGTTGGTCGTCGCGACCAGCCGCACCACGCCGCCGTTCGGCGTGAACTTGATGGCGTTGCCCACGAGGTTCGCAAACGCTTCGAACATGAGTTGCGGGTCGCCTCGCAGCGGCGGCAGCTTGCCTACGTCGATCTCGAGCGCCTGCCCCCGGTCTTCCGCCAGCGGCGCGTAGAACTCGTGCACGTTGCGCAGCACTTCGCCGATGTCGAGCATCTCGAAGCACGCGCTGCGCTGCCTGTCTTCCAGTTCCGACACACGCAGCAGCGCACGGAAACGGCCCAGCACGGTGTCGATTTCAGCCACGCAGGCGTCGAGTTCTTCCCCGGCAGGCCGGTCCTCGAACTGCTTCTGGAGACGGTGGAGACGACTGCGCATGCGGGTAAGCGGCGTGCGCAGGTCATGGGCGATGTTGTCGCTGACACCCTTCACCTCGCCGAGCAGCCGTTCGATTTCCCCCAGCGACGAGTTCACCGTGGCGGAGAGCAGGTCGACCTCGTCACCAAATCGGCTGACCGGCAGGCGCACGCTCAGGTTGCCCTCCCTGATGGGTTCCATGGCCTGCTGGATCGCCCGGATGCGACGTGCCGGCCCGCGGGCGATGAGGATGCCGCCCAGCAGGCCTGGCAGGAGGGTGAGCGACAGCCCCCATAGCGCACCGCGGCGGATGATGGCGCCCAGGCCGTCGATGGTGGAGCTTTCCTTGGCCACGACCAGGCGCTCGCCGTCGGGGAGCAGGCGTGTGATGCCACGCGCCCGTGCCTCCGTGTCGCGGGTGGGATCGGCGAGGCTGGCGTGGAGCGAACGCACCACGCCGTCTTCCTTCAGTTCTTCGGGCACCTGGACGATGTTGCCGGCGATGCGCCTGCCTGAGGCGTCGAACAGGCCGACCCACATGTAGCCCTGCACATCGATCTCGCTGGCGGCGGACACCGTGGCGCGGAGCCGGTGCGGGTCGCTGTTTTCGAGATAGTGGATGCGCGCGACCAGCATCTGGTCGATCACGCCCGAAAGATAGGACGAGGCCTCCCATTGCACGATGCCGAGCAGCACGACCGACCAGATCGCGAACAGCGCCCCGTAGATGAGGATCAGCCGCGAGGTGGCAGAACGCCAGGCGTCAGTCAGCGGGCGCAATGACATACCCCGAGCCGCGCACCGTGCGGATGAGCGGCGACGGGCCGGTGCCGTCGATCTTGCGACGCAGCCGGCCGATGTGGACATCGATCACGTTCGTACCCGGATCGAAGTGAAAGCCCCATACGTGTTCGAAGATCATCTGCCGGGTCACGACCTGCCCGGCATTGCGCATGAGGAACTCGAGCAGGCGGAACTCGGTAGGCAGCAGCGTAAGCGGCTGGCCGTTCCGCAGGGCGTTATGGCGAACGAGATCGAGCTCGAGGTCCGCCACCCGGAGGCGGGTGTCCTGCGCACTGGGACGCCTGCGCCGGAGCAGCACCTCGGCGCGTGCCGAGAGTTCATCCGGGGCGAACGGCTTGGTGAGGTAATCGTCGCCGCCGGCGCGAAGCCCGCGCACGCGGTCGTCCACGTCGGACAACGCGCTGATCATCAGTACCGGCGTATCCACGGCACGCTCCCGCAACGCCGACACCACGTCGATGCCATCCATGCCCGGAAGCATGCGGTCGAGCGTGATGATGTCGAAGGTGTCGGTCAGCGCGCGGGCCAGCCCCTCGCGGCCGTTCGCGACCCACTCGGCCACGAGGCCGTGCGCGCCCAGCTCGGCGACGATGTCGCGAGCGGTGATCTCATCGTCTTCAATGACCAGGGCCCGGGGCATCCGGCATGACTCCAGCAGGGAACAACAGAAAACGGCCCCCTTGGGGGGCCGTTCCGGATGTTACGCCGAACGAGGCACGTTCGAGCGCGATCAGGCTGCGATGGCGACGCGCATCTTCTTCATGGCGTTCGCTTCGATCTGGCGGATGCGCTCGGCCGACACGCCGTATTCGTCAGCCAGATCCTGCAGGGTGGCCTTGTTGTCTTCGGCCAGCCAGCGGCGCTGGATGATGTCACGCGAGCGGTTGTCCAGGTTGCCGAGCGCCGAGGACAGCGCACCCATCTGGTTGTTGCTCGCATCTTCCTCGGCGAGGTTGTCGTACGGGTCGGCGCCCTCGTCGACCAGGAACGCAGCCGGTGCCGGCTTGTCGTCGTCATCGGCGTCGGCCGGGGCTTCGAAGCCGATGTCACGGCCCGAAAGACGCGATTCCATCTCGCGGACCGTCGCCTCGGGGACATCGAGGGTCTGGGCCACGACGCGGACTTCCTCGGCGTTCATCCAGCCCAGGCGCTTCTTGCTCTTGCGCAGGTTGAAGAACAGCTTGCGCTGCGCCTTGGTGGTAGCCACCTTCACGATGCGCCAGTTACGCAGGATGAACTCGTGCATCTCGGCACGGATCCAGTGCACCGCGAAGCTGACGAGGCGAACGCCCTGGTCCGGGTCGAAGCGCTTCACGGCCTTCATCAGGCCGATGTTGCCTTCCTGGATGAGGTCCGAAAGCTGCAGGCCGTAGCCGTTATAGCCGCGGGCCACGTGGACCACGAAACGCAGGTGGGACATAACGAGCTGCTTGGCAGCGTCGAGATCGGCGTCGTCACGGAAGCGACGCGCCAGCGACTGCTCCTCGTCAAGGCTGAGCACCGGGATGCGATGGACCGCCGAGATGTAGGAATCCAGACTGCCAACGACGCTCGGAAGCCCGTAGTTACGGGTAGCGAGGACCTGAGACATGTGTGGAACCTCCTGAAAATTCTATGTGCAGATTAGCAGTCCCGAAGTGAGAGTGCTAAGTCAGCCCGAAGTTCATCGGTTAACTGTACGCAATGGTACAGAAATAGGCCGCGCATGTCGAGAGGGGTGCGCCGCGTGTTCAGGAGGCAGACGGCTACCCGCCGGCGGTCGGGCTGTCGGCCGGTACACGAGGCGGCTATGTGGCTGCCGTACATCAACATCTGGGCCAGGGCCCATCAATTAAAGGGCAGCCGTCCCTCCGGCCGGCGGGAGCGACCAGTCGATGGGGGGCGTGCCGCGTGCCTCCAGATACTCGTTCGCCTGCGCGAAATGACCGCAGCCCAGGAAGCCCCGGTGCGCCGACAGCGGCGAGGGGTGAACGGATCGCAGCACCCGGTGCCGCGCCCCGTCGATGATCTGGCCCTTCTTCTGTGCGTGGCTACCCCACAGCATGAAGACCAGCCCCTCGCGCTCACGATTGAGGGCCTCGATGGCGGCGTCGGTGAAGCCTTCCCAGCCTTTCTTCTGGTGGGAACCGGCCTGGCCCGCTTCCACGGTCAGCACGGCATTGAGCAGCAGCACGCCCTGGTCGGCCCATGACGTCAGGCAACCGTGGGCAGGCCGCGGGATACCGAGGCTGCCCTCCAGCTCCTTGAACATGTTCTGCAGCGACGGCGGCACCCGTACGCCGGGCTTCACCGAGAAGCTCAGCCCGTGCGCCTGCCCGGGTCCGTGATACGGATCCTGGCCAAGGATCACCACGCGCACTCTGTCGAACGGCGTGTGCGTGAAGGCGTTGAAGATCTCGGGACCCGGCGGGTAGATGACTTTCCCGGCGGCCTTCTCTTCCCGCAGAAACGTCGAGAGCGCCAGCATGTCCGGCCGATCGAGGTAATCGCCGATACGCGCCTTCCACGACGGCTCCAGCCGGATACGGTCGTTCACACGTCCACCCGCTCGCGCAGGTGCAACGCCACGCGCAGCTGGAACAGCAGCTTCGTGATCAGCAGTTTTTCCTCGACCGGCTTCTCGACGAGGTCATTCGCGCCGGCGCGCAGGAGCGCGGCCTGGTTCGCCGGGTTTTCGTCACCCGTCATGATGAGGGTAGGCAGCGCGCCCTTGCCATAGCCGAACCCGTGGCGGATGCACTCAACGAGATCGCCCCCGGTCAGTTCGCCCTTGAGGCTGACGTCGGTCAGCACGACGTCGGCGCCCATCTCGCCCCGCGCCTTCGCCTCCGTGAGGTGCACGATGGCCTCTTCCGCGCTGATCACGTGGTGCACGGTCAGGCCGTATTTTTCCATCATGCGGCGCGTGGCGAGTGCGACGACGCGGCTGTCCTCGACGTAAAGCACCGTGCCTTCGGCGCCGCCCTCGGGGCGCACGTAGCCACGGATGAATTCCGCGAGTGCGCCGAAGCCCAGTGACTTGTCAAAGTAATCCGTGACGAATTCGCCCATCTCGCGACGATGCACGCGCGCTTCCGTGTCGCCGGACACCACGACGATGGGCATGTAGATCTGCGGGGTGGACTCGCGCACGAAGCGCGCGACGTCGAGCCCGTCCATGTCGGGAAGGCGAAGCGCGACGGTCACGAAGTCGAAGACGCCGCGCTGGAGTTCCGTCTGCGCCTCGAGGCCGGTGGCGACGGCGACGATCTCCACGCCGGGCACTTCGGCCGACACGACGCGCGCGATCAGCTGGCGGACGACCCGCGAGCCGTCGACGAGAAGTATGCGGGGCGTCGCGCCGGCGACACCTGAGCCGATGTTTGCAGCCACCCCTGCCCCCGCCTCAGGCCGCCGCTGCGCGACGGATCTGCCGGGCGCTGACGAGCCGCGCACCGAGCCAGCCAAGCAGCGCGGAAGCAAAGGGCACCGAGAGCAGCAGCCACGCGGGAAGCCCGCCGAAGCTGACGCTGCCGTCATAGGCCGCGGCCAGCCTGCCGACCGGCCCGGCCATGGCCAGTTCGAGGACCACCGCGAGGACCACGGCCAGGACGCCGGCAAGGAAACCGAGCCAGATGCCCGCATAAAGGTAAGGACGTCGCACGAACGGACGGCTGGCGCCGATCAGCAGCAGCACGCCGATCTCGGCACTACGGCTCTGGATGTCGACACGGATCGTGTTGCCGACGACCAGCAGGGCGGCCACGCCGAGCAACACCGCCAGCAACGAGACGGCACGCGTGCCGACACCCAGCAGGGCATCGAGACGCTGGCGCCACGCGCCGGTGTCCTGCACCAGGTCCACACCCGGCGTGGCTTTCAACGACTCGACCAAGCGCCCGACGTCGTCGGCGGAAAGGCCCGGCTTCGGTTGCACCGAGAGGACGTACGGCAGCGGGTTCACGTCGAGCGACTGCAGCGAGCCCGAGAAGCCCTGGACTTCGGCGAGCTCGTCCAGGCCGTCCTTCGGCGTCCGGACGGTGATGTCGGCAACCTCCGGCCGCCCCCGCAGCGCGGACGCAGCCGTCTCCGCCATGCCGCTGTTCTGGCCGGGCTTCATGAATACGCTGATCGACTGGTTACGGCCCAGTGCGTCGCCCATGCGCTGCACGTTGCCGAGCAGCATGTAGAACGCCAGCGGCAGCGCCAGCGCCACGCCCATCACCGCCACCGTGAGCAGCGTGCTGAGGGGCCGCGCGCCGAGGCGGCGCAGGCTGATGGACAGGCTCCATGCATGGTGTTCGCGCCAGGCCCCCACCTTGCGCGGACCGCTGCGACGGGTCTTTTCCGGGGCGGCTTCCGGCGCACGACGCGGCTCACGGACGGTATTCATACGATCTCCGTAGCGGGCACGTCGGCCACGAGCTTGCCATGGTCAAGCACCACCACGCGCTTCTTCATGCGCTTGATCAGCATGAGGTCGTGGCTGGCGACGAGGACGGCCGTGCCCACCTGCTGGAACTCGGCGAACAGGCCCATGATTTCCATGGCCAGCTGGGGGTCGAGGTTACCGGCGGGCTCGTCGGCGATGAGGACCGCCGGCTTGGCGACGATGGCGCGGGCGATGCCGACGCGCTGCTGCTCGCCTGTGGAAAGCGCGCCCGGCAGCTGTTTCTCGTAACTGAGCAGGCCGACCTTCTCCAGCGCGGCACGCACGCGGCGGCCCCGGTCGGCAGGCGCGACGCCGGCGATGACCAGGGGCAGTTCCACGTTGGCGAAGACGGTGCGATCCAGCAACAGGCGATGATCCTGGAAGACCATGCCGAGCTTGCGCCGGATACGCGGGATGTCGGACGAGCGGACCGTATTGAGTTTCTGGCCGTCGAGGGTCACGACGCCATTGGTCGGTCGCTCGATCATGGCGAGCAGCTTGAGGAGGGTACTTTTACCCGCGCCCGAATGCCCCGTGACGAAAGCCATTTCACCGGCTTCCACGCGGAACGAGACATCGGTAAGGGCCTGGTGATCGCCCTCGTATCGTTTGCTCACCAGTTCAAAACCGATCACCGCATTACCCGTCAGCCGATATATCCCCAGAGGATAAGGGATGCGGGGCAGGAATGGCGCTGGTGGTCGTGGCCGGGCACCGATCAGCGTACCGCCACAGTTCACGCCGGCACCGCGGATGCGCGCCGATGCGCGCAGGAGCGTGCCTGCGCGCGACAGCTTCTCGCGAAGGTGTCGCGCGCAGGCCGCGCTCCTGCACACCTGAACCGGTCGATGACCGGTACGGTCGGTTACTTGTTGCCGAACAGACGGCCGATGCGGCGGAAGAAACCGACCTTCTCGTGCGACGACGACGCGGCGGACGACCCGGCGGAAGCCGGTGCCGGTGCCGACGCAGCGGGGCGATTCGCGGCGACCTGGCGGGATGGCCGGCGGTTTGCCGTGCCCTGGGCCTGGTCGCCGTGACCGCCCACGACGCCGTGGGACTGGTTTTCGGCGTTACGCGGCTGACTGTCCGCGCTACGCGCACGACCCTCGGCCTGGCGCGGGGCAGCAGGTGACGTCGCGCCGCCCTCAGGCACCGCCGGACCCTTGCCGCCCGTGCCGCGATCGGCACCCTCGACGCCTTCACGCGCACCACGGCCACGACCGCCGCGACGGCGACGACGCTTCGGCGGCGCACCCGCCGCACCCTCGGCCGCCATCGCTTCGGCCGCGGCGGGGAGATCCGCCACCGTCTCGGCGACCACGACGGTCTTCACCGGCACTTCCGTCGACCCGGCGACCGGGCTGGACGGGGCGACGGCAGATGCACCGGCGGGCACGTCCCGGCGCGGCGGACGCGGCGAGCGCTCGCGCGTACCGGAGCGTTCACCGGAGCGCGACCCACCGCGCGAGCCGTCACGTCCGCCACGGGCATTCTTCTCCGGCGGCGCGCCGCGCGTCGGGATATGGCCGCCGGTATCGTTCGGGTCGTCCACTTCGTCCTGCACACCGTCGGCGCGCGGGCGGGGCTTCGGCATCACCAGCATCTTCGCGTCGATCGACGCGGTGGGGATCTTCTGGTTGATGTAGGCCTCGATGTCCGGCAGGCCCATCGCGTACAGGTCGCAGGCGAAGCTGATCGCGTCGCCTTCGGCACCGAGGCGCGCGGTCCGGCCGATGCGGTGCACGTAGTCTTCCGCGTCCTGCGGCAGGTCGTAATTGAAGACATGGCTGACGGCAGGGATATGCAGGCCGCGGGCAGCGACGTCAGTGGCCACCAGCATGTCGATCTGGCCTTCCTGGAATCGCTGCAGCAGCTTCTGGCGCTTCACCTGCGGCACGTCGCCGGAGATGGCGCCGACACGGAAGTTGTGGCGCTTGAGCCGGTCGGTGACCCGCTCGGCGGCCGCCTTCGTGTTGACGAAGATGATGCTGCGCTCGGTCTTGCTCTCTTCCAGCAGGTTGAGCAGCAGCGGCAGCTTCTCTTCCTTCGAGGGGAAGTACATCACCTGGCGGACGCGGTCGGCGGTGATGTTTTCCGTCTCGACCACGAGCTTCTCGGCTTCATGCATGTGCTCATAGGCGAGCTCGAGCACGCGATGGCTCAGCGTCGCGGAGAACAGCAGCACCTGGCGTTTCTCGCGGGCAGGCAGGCGGCGGAAGATGAAGCGCACGTCCTTGATGAAGCCAAGGTCGAACATGCGGTCGGCTTCGTCGATGACCATGACCTCGACGCTGCCGAAGCCGAAGACGTCCTGCTTGTGATAATCGAGGAGGCGGCCCGGCGTGGCGATGATGATGTCGCAGCCGTCGCGCAGCTGCTGGCGCTGCCTGTCGTAGTCGACGCCGCCGTAGATGAGCGCGCTGCGCAGGCCGGTGGCCTTGCCGATGGTCTGGAAATCCTTTTCGATCTGGATCGCCAGCTCGCGGGTCGGCGCGATGATCAGGGCGCGCGGGTCGGAATCCCTGCGGTCCGCGGCAGCCGGCACGTTGAGCAGGCGGTTCATCAGCGCGACCAGGAAGGCGAAGGTCTTGCCGGTGCCCGTCTGGGCCTGGCCGGCGACGTCGCGACCGAGCAGGGCGACCGGGAGGGTCAGCGCCTGGATGGGCGTGGTGCGCGTGATGCCGGCGGCGGCGAGGCCCTGCTGGAGCAGCGGGTGGAGGTCGAGGTTTTCGTAAAAGACGTCAGTAAGGACGGTTTCGGACATAGGGATACCTGGGTTCTCGCGCCGCGGATGCGCGGCAGCGGCCCGGCGGCCGTTGGGCTGCGGGCAGTGGAGGATCCGGTCGGCGTCACGGGATAGCCGGAGGAGACCGGGAGGCGGGGCACGCGATCCGACGGTTCCCGCTGGCATAGGTGAAAGGGCTGAAAACGTTAGCCTTTTCACCTATGTCAACGGAAACCACCTCATCGGGCGACCTTGAATCGCTTGAATCGCGCCCCTAGTTGCGTTGGAATGAGGGCCGCCGGCTGCAATAGCCTGGACCTTCGGTTCCGGTTGGACCCGCGACATGGGGCTCCTTAGTGTAGCCGATGCATGCGTTTCGGTCGCCAGCCTCCCTTCCACGCCCCTTACTTACCCTGGAGAACACGGTGAGCGACAAGATCACCCATACGACCGACGCCAAGTTCCAGGCCGAAGTCCTCGATTCCGAGACCCCCGTCCTGCTCGACTTCTGGGCTGAGTGGTGCGGTCCGTGCAAGTCCATCGCGCCCGTGCTCGACGAACTGGCCGGCACGTACGAAGGCAAGCTCAAGGTCGTCAAGATCAACATCGACGAAAACCAGCAGACGCCGCGCCAGTTCGGCGTGCGTGGCATCCCCACGCTCATGATCTTCAAGAACGGCAAGGTCGAGGCCACCCAGATCGGCGCCGTCGGCAAGGGTCAGCTGACCACGATGATCGACAAGGCGCTCTGATTCGCCTGTTTCACCCAGCCCGTCGCGTGAGGCGCTTTACGCAGCGCCTCACGCGATGCTAGGCTCTAGGAGTTCGCCGGGACACGCCCTGTCTCCCCACGCTGCGAACCCTCTCCCTCTTTCTTCCAACGGCGCCCCGTGAGGTTTGCCCGTGTCCGATATCGAAACTAAAGATTCCAGCGACGCCAAGGGCGCCGGCTCCGTGCCTGCGACCGAACCGCGTCCCCGTACCCGCCGAAAGGCTGCACCGACTGCCGAGGCATCTGCCCCGGTGGAAACGAGTGCCCCGACCCCGGCTCCGCCGAAGGTCGCTTCGCCGCCCCCGTTGCCGCCTCTTCCCGCTCCTCCGCCGGCACAGGCTCCGGCTCCGGCCCACAGCCCGGCCCCGCAGGCCGAACTGCAGCTGGGCAACGCCCCGCAGGCGGAATCCCGCCAGGCGCCGTCGCAGGGTGAATCCCGCGACGGCGGCCAGCAGGGCCAGGCACAGGCCAACGGCCCGCAGGGCGGCAACGGCCCGCAGGGCGGCAGCGGCCAGCAGGGTGGTAGCGCCCAGCAAGGTGGCAACGCCCAGCAAGGTGGCAACGCACAGCAGGGTGGCAACGCGCCGCGGGGTGAAAACCCCAACCAGCAGAACCGCAACGATCGCACCAACGAACGCGAAGGCCGCGGCCGTCGTCGCCGGAACGATCGTAACGATCGCCCCGAGCGCGGCAACGATCGTCCGCCACCGCGCCAGAACGGCGGCAACGGTGGCGGCAACCCGGGTAATGGCGGTGGCAATTACCAGAACCCGCGCAACAACTACAACAATAACAACGGCTATCCCGTCGACGACGACGAGAACGCCGATGCCGGCAGCAACGATCGCCTGATCAACCTGACCGAGCTCAAGCGCAAGAACGCCATCCAGCTGCTCGAGTTCGCCGAGACGCTCGGCGTCCCGCGCGAAGGCGTCGCCCGCCAGCGCAAGCAGGACGTCGTCTTCAATATCCTGAAGGCCCACGCCCGTTCGGGCGGCGGCATCTGGGCGGAAGGCGTGCTCGAGATCCTGCAGGATGGCTTCGGCTTCCTGCGCTCGGCTGACGAGTCGTACCTGGCCGGTCCCGACGACATCTACGTGTCGCCCAGCCAAATCCGCCGCTTCAACCTGCGCACCGGCGACTACATCACCGGTCGCGTACGTCACCCGAAGGAAGGCGAGCGCTACTTCGCCATGCTGAAGGTCGACGACATCAACGGTGATCCGCCGGAAGCGTCGAAGAACAAGCTGCTGTTCGAGAACCTGACCCCGCTGTTCCCGCGGAAGTCGTTCAAGCTCGAGCGCGGCAACGGCTCCACCGAGGACATCACGGGTCGCATCCTCGACCTGGTGGCGCCGATCGGTCGTGGCCAGCGCGGCCTCATCGTCTCCCAGCCGAAATCCGGCAAGACGATGATGCTGCAGAACATCGCGCAGGCTATCCAGTACAACCATCCCGACGTCCACCTGATCATGCTGTTGATCGACGAACGTCCCGAGGAAGTCACAGAAATCGCCCGCACGGTGCGTGCCGAAGTCATCAGCTCCACCTTCGACGAGCCTGCCGTCCGCCACGTGCAGGTTGCCGAAATGGTGATCGAGCGCGCCAAGCGACTGGTCGAGCACAAGAAAGACGTGGTGATCCTGCTCGACTCCATCACCCGTCTCGCACGTGCCTACAACACCGTGGTGCCCAGCTCCGGCAAGGTGCTCACCGGTGGTGTCGACGCCAATGCCCTGCAGCGCCCCAAGCGCTTCTTCGGCGCGGCGCGTAACGTGGAGGAAGGCGGCAGCCTGACGATCATCGCCACGGCACTGACCGACACCGGCTCGAAGATGGACGAAGTGATCTACGAGGAGTTCAAGGGCACGGGCAACATGGAAGTGCACCTGTCCCGCCGCATCTCCGAGAAGCGTGTGTACCCCGCGATCGATATCAATCGCTCGGGCACCCGCCGCGAAGATCTCCTCATCGATCCGGACCTGCTCGCCAAGATCTGGATCCTGCGCAAGCTCCTCCACCCGATGGATGAGCTGGCGGCCATGGAGTTCATGCTCGACAAGATGAAGAACACGAAGTCCAACGACGAGTTCTTCAATTCGATGAAGCGCTGACTGCGCTTCGTCGAAACGGAAAACAAGGCCGCCTCCGGGCGGCCTTTTCGTTCGCGGGTCCGTTACACCGCATTTTGCTACCCTTCGCCGCCGGCATCGCACCTTTTCCCGGCGGCCATGCGACCCCATGTGGGGCGACAACCGGCAGCTTTGCCCTACCAGACCAAGGAACACCCGTGTCCATCCCCAGCGCCGCCAAGAGCACGCCCATCGGCGATCGACACGATCTGGTCGAGTACCTCGCCAAAGGCGAGAAGCCGATCGAAGCCTGGCGCATCGGCACGGAACACGAGAAGTTCGGCTTCTACACGGATGACCTCACCCCGCCGCCGTTCGACGGCAACCGCCCGGGTATCCGCCAGCTGCTGGAAACCCTCGCGACGCGATTCGGCTGGGACGTGGCCCGCGAAGGCGACACGCCCGTCGCACTGACCAAGGGCATGGCCAACATCACCCTCGAGCCGGCCGGGCAGCTGGAGCTCTCCGGGGCGCCGCTGGAAACCATCCACGAAACGTGCGATGAGGTCACCAACCACCTGAAGGAAGTGCGCTCGGTCGCCGAGGAGCTCGGCATCGGCTTCCTCGGCATGGGCTTCCAGCCGAAGTGGCGTCGCGACCAGATGCCGTGGATGCCCAAGGGCCGCTACAAGATCATGCGCGACTACATGCCGAAGGTGGGCTCGATGGGCCTCGACATGATGACCCGCACCTGTACGGTGCAGGTCAACCTCGACTTCGCCAGCGAAGCGGACATGGTGAAGAAGTTCCGCGTCGGCCTGGCCCTGCAGCCGATCGCGACGGCGCTGTTCGCCAACTCCCCCTTCACCGAAGGCAAGCCGAACGGCTACAAGTCGTTCCGCTCGCACGTGTGGACAGACACGGACAACGATCGCACGGGAATGCTCGACTTCGTCTTCGAAGACGGCTTCGGCTACGAGCGCTACGTCGATTACATCCTCGACGTGCCGATGTACTTCAGCTATCGCGACGGCACGTACGTCGACCTCGCCGGCCAGGATTTCAAGAAGTTCATGCGTGGCGAACTCCCGGCCCTTCCGGGCGTGAAGGCATCGATGAAGGACTGGGGCGACCATCTCACCACCGCCTTCCCCGAAGTCCGCCTCAAGCAATACCTCGAGATGCGCGGCGCCGACACCAGTACGTGGAATTCGCTGTGCGCCCTGCCCGCGTTCTGGACAGGCCTGCTGTACGACGACCAGGCGCTCGACGCGGCATGGGACCTGGTGAAGGACTTCACCACGGCGGAGCGTCATGCGCTGCGCGATGGCGTGCCGAAGGAAGCGCTCGCGCTGAAGTTCCGCAACCACAGCGTTCGCGAGCTCGCCCTCGAAGCGGTGAAGATCGCCTCGCACGGACTCAAGCGCCGTAACAGGCAGGGCCATCGCGGTGTAGACGAATCGATCTACCTCGAGCCACTCGAGGAAATCGCGCTGTCCGGCATGACGCAGGCCGATACCAAGCTCGAGCTGTTCCATGGCAGGTGGAACGGCAGCGTGGACCCTGTCTTCCGCGACTACGCCTATTAAGGAGTGACCCATGCAGATGAATGACACGAAGCTGGGGCGCCTCGACGACCTGCTGATTTCCACCAACCGTTACTCGCTCGAGACGATAGACGGCCTCTTCTGCGCGGCCCTCGTCGGCCCCGTGGAAACCGACGTGGAGGCCTGCCTCGCGATCCTCGACGACAGCGGTGCCGACCCCTGGCCGTCGGAAGCGGAGCGCGACGAAGCGTATGCGCTGCTCAACGAATTCTGGGGTGTGATCGCGGCCCGCGTGGCCGGCGATCCGCAGGCGCTCGGCGAAGATTCCCTGCCCTTCGTCGATTCGCCCGAAGAACTCGACGACATGGACGTCACCGATTACAACGGTGATTTCCCGCTGGCCAGCGACTGGGCCCTGGGCTTTCGCTTCGCCGTCTTCGAATGGGAAGAGGAGTGGTCGCCGTGGATGGACGAGGCGATCTATCCGTTCATCGGCATGCTGATGACGCTCTCGGCCGACCAGACCGACCCGGAACCGGGCATGCCCGAAGTGGCCATCCCCTCGTTTGAAGAGCGACTCACCATCCTCAATGCGCTGCCGTTCCAGCTGGCAGCCCTGTATCGCCGCCGGCATCCCGGCCACGGGCAGACCGTGAAGCGCGACGCGGAAAAGCCCGGTCGCAACGACACCTGCACTTGCGGAAGCGGCAAGAAATACAAGAAGTGCTGCGGGGCGTAACTGTCACGACCGAAGTGTCCGCGCAGAAGCGCGCCCTGCGCGCGACAGTGCCGTTGTAGGAGCGCGCCCTGCGCGCGACAGCCGTTCGCGAGGAGCTGTCGCGCGCAGGGCGCGCTCCCACCACGGCGCCGCACGGCGCAACACGAAGCAACACCGTAAAAAAAACCTCCCCGGTTTCCCGGGGAGGTTTTTTTACATCAGGCCGTCCTGCTCGCGCAGGCGATCAGAACGCGTACTTGGCCGATACGCTCAGCAGGTTGCCCTTGTCATCATTCTTGCCGATGAGGGTATCGCCCGTGGCGCTGGTCACGCCGGCGATGTGTGCGTTGTTCACGAAGATGTGTGCGAAGCCCGCATTGAGTTCGAACTTCTCCGTCGCCTTGTAGCCGACACCGAAGGCAAGCCACTTGCGGGTGGAATCCGGCACGCGCGGCGAGCGGGTGTCGTCATAGGTCGGGGTGCTGTCGACGGCCACACCGGCACGCAGGGTCAGCTTGTCGGTCGGGTAGTACTCGCCACCCACCGACGCGAAGATGCTGTTGCGCCAGCTGTAATCTTCGCTGGTCGCCGGCTGGTTCGGGTTCGAGAAGTTGACCGTGAGGTCCTTGAACTCGTTCCACTTCGTCCACGACACGTCGAAACCCAGGCCGAACTTGACGTCCTGGTGCCAGAAGCTGGCCGTCGCCACGGCAGGCGTCGTGAAGTCAGCCGAGCCGTCGGTGTGCGTGAAGGGCGACTGGCCCTGGCCCAGCAGGCCACCGACCAGCGGGTTGGAGAGCACCGCCGACACGTTGGTCGGCATGGTGAAGTTGCCGGTGCCTTCCAGCTTGTGCGAGATCTTGCTGCGGAAGTTCAGCGCGATGCGGTCGCTGTCCGTGATGCGCCACAGGGCACCAACCTGGTAGCCATAGGCCCAGTCGTCGCCCTTGATCTTCGCGATGCCATCGCTGCCCGCCGGCACGGCGGCGGCGTACTGGGCGGCCAGGGCGCGAGCGGTGGCGACCGGTAGCTGGCCGGCGGCAGCGGCGCGCTGGATCAGGCCCAGGCCGACGCTGTTGTAGTTGACGGCACTGGTGAGCTCGGCCGAGGTCTTCTGCGCAATGGCGCTGACGCCGAGGGCGAAGCTGTCGGTGACGTCGAACGAGGCGGACAACGTGGCGTCATACGACTTGAAGTCGGACTTGATGCCGTTGTAACGGCCCTTCCAGTCGTTGTCATAGTCGGTCTTGAAACCGAACGGCGCGGTGAGGCCGAAACCCACGTGCCAGCGGTCGCCGACCTGCGTCGCGATGTAGAAGGCAGGCACCGGGATGGTCGTACCGGCTTCGCCGCCGTTGCCGCCCGAGATCGGACGACCCTGTGCGTCGGTGCTGGTGCCGTGGAACTTGGTGCTGAAGTTGATGCCGGTCACGTCGGCCTGGAACACGGTGCCCTTGAGCAGGCTCATGGACGCCGGGTTGTTCACGATGACGGAAGCGTCGTCGCCTGCGGCCGTGGAGCCTGCAAAGGCGCGACCCAGGGCGGCGGCGCTGTTTTCCTTCAGCTGGAAGGCGCTGGCGTTCGCGGCCTGCGGAGCCACCAACGCGCCGGCGATGGCCAGCGAAAGGGCGGCAACAGCCATCGGACGGGTACGGAGGTTGAACTGATGCATGCGAAGGGCTCCTGCGTTTTCCTGAAGAAACCCGAAAACTTTCGGGTTTTCATACGTGCGTTTAACAATCTGGGGTGGAACTCTGGATGACTTGACGTAAATTTTGCAAGTGCAGATGCAACAAACCCGAAATAACGCGGTCCGCTGGCGCCCGGAGAGGCCCGGCTTTTGGTAACGTGGCAAGCCGATCAGCAAGCGAGACCGCCGTCATGCACTGCTATGTCTACGCAAGCCTTCGTAAACCCGATACCTATGTATGGCTCACACGGCGCGATGGCCTCGACCTCCTGCCGGAACCGCTCATCCTCCTGCTGGGCGAGCTGCGTTTCGTCCTCGAGTTCGAACTGACGCCACAGCGCAAGCTTCCGCACGACGACACCGAGCGCGTGCTGGTGAACCTCGCCGGATGTGGCTGGCATCTGCAGACACCGTCGAACGAGACCCTGACGGTATGCAACCAGCCGAACCACAACGCTGAGATCGATCCCGACCAGCACATCGTCCGCGCCTGACCGGCCGATGCCGACCATCGACACGGCGTAGTGAAGGGGTTAACGCCTCGTTACCGCGTGTTCCCTGACTGCTCCGTATACTCCTGCGCATGGCCAATCCCAAACGTCGTCGACCGCCTCTCCTGAAGGCGCTCCCCTGGTTCGTCCCCGTCGTCATCGCGGTGGCCTGTGCGGGGCTGACTGCCTCGCCGCTCGCACTGATACCGCTGTTGCTCGCCAATGCGCTGGCCATGTGCGCGGCGTGCCACGCGATCGGTTTCGATCCGGAGCCAAGCTACGTGCGCACGGCGCTCAGGCGGGGCTCGGCCCATGTAGTGATGTTCACCGCCTACACGTTCGTCGTGTTCGTGCTGGTCGCGTGGCCGGTACTGAAACTCACACAGGCACCGAGCCTCGAGGCGGCACTGCTGCTGGCCGCCACGCTGGTGGTCGCGCTGGCCGCGCTATGGCGGGTATGGCCAGCGTTCGGGCTGGTATTCCTGTGGGACGACGCCTACCCGGAAAACGGGAACGCGGGGTCCTGGATATTCACCGCGGTCGCCCGGTCGGTGGCCTTCGGGCGTCACCTCTCGGCGGAGGAACGCTTCTTCTCGCACTTTCTCCCCGCCGCCGTCAGCCTGCTCGTGCTCGCCTTCTGCGCGGTCGCCCTCTCCGGGCTCTACGGCGTGTTCCCCGCGCAGATGCGTCTTGTCGCGCTGGGTATCTACGCCGTCGTGCTGCTGCCACTGGCGAGTGTGCTGATCGCGAACAGGACGCTGCGCGCGCTCCTGTGTGATCGCCGCGGGGCCCGCACCACGCGCGCCGGGCCGCGGCTCGACCCGGTCATGGATGCGGCACCCGCGGCACCCGCGACGCCCGCCCCGATTCCCGTGCTCACGACGGAAGAGAGCCAGCCCGGCGTGCGTGACCGGGCCCTGCTGGCTGCCACGCGGGAGGGCGACATCGCTCGCGCCGTCGCCCTGGTCGAGGCCGGTGCGGATGCCGACACCGGGGCAGAACCGGGTGATCGTGACCAGCGCCCGGTACTCACGCTCGCGGCGCTCTCGCCCGATCTTCGCCTGCTCCGGGCGCTCATCGCGCGCGGCGCAAGCGTCAATCGGGCACACCAGGGCGTGACTACGCTGATGGCGGCCACGCGAGATAGCTGGCACGGCCGGCCCGAGGCCGTGCTGACCCTGCTCACCAATGGCGCGAACGCCGCCTTTGCCGATGCCGAAGGCAACACACCGCTGCACGGGGCCGTGCTGAGCGCGGAACCCACGGTTGCCGCCATGCTGCTGGATGCCGGCGCGGCGGTCGATGCCATGAATGTCGCTGGCGACACGCCGCTGGCCATCGCCTGCCGGGCAGCCAACTGGGCACTCGCGCGGTTTCTGCTGGAACACGGCGCCAAGCCTGCCCCCGTCGGTGGCGAGCCGGCACTCGTGGCCGCCGCCGGCATCGCTGACGACGACGTCGAAGGCGTGAAGATACTCATGCGCTACAAGGCGCCGGTGAACGCCGCGAACGCCCAGGGGCGCACTGCCCTCCTGTCGGCGGCGGCCGAGGGCCATGAGCAGATCGCGCGCGTGCTGCTGCAGGCAAACGCCCAGCCCAACCTCGCCGACCGCCACGGCACCACCGCCCTGATGGAGGCCGCCCGCGCCGGGGCACAGGGCATCGTGCAGCTGCTCGCCGATGCCCATGCCGATGCCACGCCGCGCGATGGCCACGGCCGGGATGCGCTGACGCTGGCCTGCCAGTCACCCCGCGCCCAGGCGGCGACGGTGCGCGCCCTGCTGGCGCTCGGCGCGCAGCCCAGGGATCCCGGCGCCGACGGACGCAGTGCGCTCGACCACGCCGCTGCCTCCGGTCGCTGGGATTTCGTGGCCCTGCTCGACCCGGAAACACCCCTGCCTACATCATTGAGCGAGTCCGTCGTGCCGGAGGCCGGTGCGGACTCGCCGCTGCATCTCTACGACGCGCTGCGTTTCGGTCACTGGGCCGTGGCATCGACCTTCACCGCGAAGGTCCGCGGCTGGCCGGCACACGAACTGGCGGCCCTGTACGTCGACCTGGCGGGCGCGGGCTTCGACACCGCGCGTTCCTGGCTCCTCGATCATGGCTTGCCGGCCGAAGCACGCCTGGCGCCGACGGCGGCAGACGAGGCGACCGACCTCGGCCGCCGCCTGTTCGATGCCCTGATACCCCAGCTTCCGCAATCCGCCGGGGCGCTGGTACAGCTCATGCGCGCTGGCGCGAGCCCCGCGGGCGCCGGCCTGCTGGGCCAGGCCATCTGCCGCCTCGACGGTGCCGATGAAACGCTCGCGCTCGCCATGCTCGACGCAGGCGCCGATCCCTTCGGCGCCGACTCGCGCGGACGCACGCCCGTGCACATGGCCGCTGCGACCGGGAAGGCGCGCCTTCTCGGTGCGCTGCTGGCACGCGGCCTCGATCCCAATGTGCGGGATGCCGGCGGCCGCACGCCGCTGCACGCCGCGCTCGAACAGGGCGGCGACAGCCTGCCGCTGGTCCGGCTGCTGGTCGCCCACGGCGCCGATCCCGAAGCCGCCGATGTGAACGGCGAGACGCCTTATGGGCTCGGCATCGGCCACGGCGACGTCGAACGGTGGCTCACCTGGCCATCGTGGCCCCTGACCCGCCGGCCGCTGCGCGCGGTCGACCTTCCCGCTGCCGCCGCACTGGGCGACATCCACGCCGTCGATCGCCTGCTCGAACTGGGCTTCGATGTCGACACCCGCGATTCGCAGGGCGCGACGGCGTTGCTGCGTGCCGCCGGTGCGGGAGAGCGCGATGCGGTGGAACACCTGCTGGGCGCGGGTGCCGACCCCACCGTCACGGCCGCTTCCGGCATCACGCCGCTGGCGGCCGCCGTCAACGCGCGGCGCGACGGCGTCGTCGAGCTGCTGCTGGCGCGAGGCGTCGCCGCCGACCAGCGGCTTCCCGGCGATACCACGGCGCTGATGATCGCCGCGGCGCTGGGCTATCCGGACATCGCCGAACTTCTGGTGGCTGCGGGTGCGCAGGTCACGGCCGAGGATGCCCATGGGCACACGGCCCTGCACGCCGCCACGCAATACTGCTTCGCCAGCAGCGACAGCCTTCGTGCACGTCGCCTGCTCGACATCGTGATCAGCAAGGGTGCCGACGTGAACAAGCCCGACAGGGACGGCTCGACGCCCCTGCTGATGCTGGTGGGTGCGCACGTCAGGCCGGGCGTCACGGCCGATGCCACGCACCTCGGCGCGCTGCTACCGGTGCTGCTCGATGCCGGCGCGCGTATCGAGCACGCCGACCATCGCGGCGTGAGTGCGCTGCACGCCTGCGCGATGCATGCCCTGCTGGCCCCGGCGCGCACGCTTCTCCATCGGGGCGCGAGTCGCAACGCGGCGGACGCCTTCGGCCGTACGGCCGGCGACGTCGCGCGTCACCTGGGTTTCGTGGATATCGCCCACGAGCTGGGCGCCCGCACCGGCGCGGTGCCAAGCGTCAGGCAGACGCTGCGACAGCCCGCCCAGCCGGATTGACCGGCACCCGCCCCTGCCACCGGGCAGGGACGGGGCGATTGCCCGCCTAGCGCTCGCCTTCGCGCACGCGCTCTTCGACGGCATCGGCTTCGAAGAGCTGCTGCAGATCCTGTAGTGCATCCTTCGTGCTCTGCACGAGCGCGGCGTCGTCGTCATAGACGAGGTACTGCGCACGCAGCACCTGCTCGTCCTGCTTGCGGAACCGGTCGATGCGGTTCTGCGCGACTTCCGGGGCGATGTCGAGCGCCTCGAGGACATGGCGGGTCATCTCCAGGCTCGAATAGAACGTCTCGCGCACCGGGTCTTCCACGCCGATGTCCATCAGGCGGAAGGCATGCTGGCGATTGCGCGCCCGCGCGATGACCTTGAGGTGGGGATACTGCCGTTTCACGAGGCGGGCCGTGCGAAGGTTGGCTTCGGGGTCGTCCGTCGCGATCACGAAGACGTCGGCCTTGTCGGCCTGTGCCGCGCGCAGCATCTCGGGCCGTCCGGGGTCGCCGAAAAACAGCGAGGTACCGCCGAAACGGCGCGACGTATCGACCTGCTCGACCGAACTCTCGAGTGCCACGAACTGGATGCCCTGCGCGCGGAGCACGCGGGCCACGATCTGGCCCATGCGACCGAAGCCGGCGATGATCACGCGCGGCGTGTCCGCCTCGATGGTGTCGAAGGCGCGGTCCGGCTTGCGGACGCGCTCGGGCACCAGGCGCGCTGCTGCCATGACCAGGAGGGGCGTGAGCGCCATCGACAGCGAGATGACCATGACCATGAGGCCGCGCTGGCTGTCGTCGATCAGGCGGTTCTGCTGGGCGAGGTTGAGGATGACGAATGCAAATTCGCCGCCGCTGGCCAGCACGGCGGCGAGCCTCACCGAATCCCCCGTGGTGAGTGCACCTACCAGCTTGCCCAGCGGCATGATGAGCAGCGCCTTGACCGTCAGCAGCAGGAGCACCATGCCGAGTACCAGCAGCGGTTCCGCGACCAGCAGGGCCAGGTCGACCGACATGCCCACGCTGACGAAGAACAGCCCGAGCAGCAGTCCCTTGAAGGGCTCGATGTTCGATTCGAGCTCGTGCCGGTATTCCGAGTCGGCCAGCAGCAGGCCGGCGAGGAACGCGCCCAGTGTCGTCGAGATCCCCGCGAGCTCCATCAGCCACGCCGTGCCCATGACGACCAGCAGTGCGGTGGCGGTGAAGACCTCGGTGCTCTTCGCCCGTGCCACGAAACGGAACACGTGGCGCAACAGCAGGCGTCCGCCGACGATGACCGCGAGGATCGTTCCTACCACGCGCAGCACGCTGGCGAGATCGGGGGCGTGCGCGTCCCGCGCGATCGCGCCGCCTAGGAGCGGCACGGCGGCGATCAGGGGAATGGCGGCGAGATCCTGGAAAAGCAGGATGGCAAAGGCCTGCCGGCCATACACGGTGCCGGCTTCCTTCCGCTCGGCGAGAATCTGCAGGCCAAAGGCCGTGGAGGACAGCGCCAGGCTTCCGCCGACGATGACCCCTGCCTTCCAGGTCAGCCCGAACAGGAAGTAGCCGATGGCACCCAGCGCGACGGCACAGCTGAGTACCTGCAGGCTGCCGCTACCGAACACGGAACGCCGCATGACCCAGAGGCGCGAGGGCGACAGCTCGAGGCCGATGACGAACAGCATCAGCACCACGCCGAAGTCGGAAATGGTGGCGACACCCGCGGTATCGCTCACCAGGCCGAGTACCGACGGGCCGATGACCACGCCGGCGAGGAGGTAACCCAGGACGGCACCCAGGCGGAATCGTTTCGTCAGCGGCACCGCCACCACGGTGGCGAGCAGGAAGACGACCGCCGTCTCCAGGAAATGATGTCCATCCATTTTATGGGTCCCCCCGGAAAATCACTCGCGATTATGTCATGGGGGATGTGGCGCGTTTTGGACGAAACGGCTTCAGCCTTTCAACCAGCGCGCGACGTCCACGGCGAAATACGTGAGGATGGCATCGGCACCGGCGCGTTTCATCGCCACCAGTGATTCCATGACCACGGCTTTCTCATCCAGCCATCCATTCATGGACGCCGCCTTGATCATGGCGTACTCGCCGCTCACCTGGTAGACGAACGTGGGCACGCCGAAGATGTCCTTCACGCGGCGCACGATGTCGAGGTAGGGCAGCCCCGGCTTGACCATCACCGCGTCGGCGCCTTCCTGGATGTCGAGTCCGACTTCGCGAAGGGCTTCGTCGCTGTTGCCCACGTCCATCTGGTACGTGTGCTTGTTGCCCTTGCCAAGATTGCCCGACGAACCCACGGCGTCACGGAACGGGCCGTAGAAGCTCGATGCGTACTTCGCCGAATACGCCAGGATCCGCGTGTGGATGTAGCCGGCCTCCTCGAGTGCTTCGCGAATGGCACCGATGCGGCCGTCCATCATGTCGGAGGGTGCGATGAAGTCGATGCCGGCCTCGGCCTGCGCGAGCGACATCTTGACGAGGGCCTCCACCGTGGGCTCGTTCATCACGTAGCCATCGGCGTCGATCAGGCCATCCTGGCCGTGGGTGGTGTACGGATCGAGCGCGACGTCACCGACGAGGCCCAGCTCCGGGAAGTGCTGCTTCAGCGCACGCGTGGCGCGCTGGAACAGCGCATCCGGGTTCCACGCTTCACGCGCGTCTTCGGTCTTGGCCGAATCGCCCACGGAGGGAAACAGCGCCAGCGCCGGAATGCCGAGGGCGACGCATTCGGCACCCAGCTTCAGCAGCTCGTCGATCGACACGCGGTCGACACCCGGCATGGATGGCACCGGCTGGCGCACGCCTTCACCTTCGACCACGAAGGCCACCATGATGAGGTCGGAGACGGTCAGCACGGTCTCGCGCATGAGGGCACGCGAGAAGGCATCGTGGCGCATGCGACGCATGCGGACAGCAGGAAAGGTCATGGGACGTTGGCCTGGCGGTGGGCGATTCCGTCATTTTACGCCTCGCACGAGGCCACCGTAGCGGCAAGGCGTCGCAGCCTCAGGCGGCGTCGATCAGCCCATCGCGCCGCGCCGCGACCGTGATCCTCGGGAGGTCATCATTCATGCGTCGATGCGGAAGGTCGTTTCCGGATCGAAGAAGTGCAGGCGATCCGGCTCGAACCCGAGACCGATGTCCGACCCCGCCTCGATGCCGGAATTCGGCGGCACGCGCGCCACGACTTCATCGTTGCCATGACGCATGTTGAGGAAGATCTCGTTGCCGACCGGCTCGACGACGTCGACGTGCGCACGCAGCCGCTCCTGCTGATGCGGATGGTCGGCAATGGTGAGCAGGTCTTCCGGGCGGATACCGGCGATCACCGGCCTGTCGACATACGCGGCCAGGGCAGCGGATGCGGTGCCCAACGCGATGGTGCCGTGTGCCAGCTCGAGGTGCCATCCGTCGGCTTGGCGCAGGGTGCCGTGGAAGAGATTCATGGACGGGCTGCCGAGGAAACCCGCCACGAACAGGTTCACCGGCCTGTTGTAGAGGTTCATCGGAGTGTCGAGCTGCTGAATCACGCCACCGTTGAGCACGACGATGCGCTGGCCCAGTGTCATCGCCTCGATCTGGTCGTGCGTGACATACACCATCGTGGCACCGACGCGACGATGGATGCGCGCGATCTCGACGCGCGTCGACAGCCGAAGTTTCGCGTCGAGGTTCGACAGCGGTTCGTCGAGCAGGAACACCGCCGGGTCACGCACCATCGCGCGACCCAGCGCGACGCGCTGGCGCTGGCCACCCGAGAGGGCGGCCGGGCGATGGTCGAGTCGCTCGTCGAGCCCGAGCATGTCGGATGCACCCGCGACGCGTCGGTCGATCTCGTCCTTCCCGACGCCGCGCAGGCGCAGGCCGAAGCCAAGGTTCTCGCGGACCGTCATGTGCGGATACAGGGCGTAATTCTGGAAGACCATCGCGATGTCGCGATCTTTCGGCGGCACGTCGTTCACCACGCGGTCGCCGATGGTCAACGTGCCGCCGGAGATGGACTCCAGCCCGGCGATCATGCGCAGCAGCGTGGTCTTGCCGCAGCCCGACGGACCGACCAGCACCAGCAGCTCGCCATCGGCAATTTCGAAACTGGCTTCCTTGAGGGCGACATGCCCGTTCGGAAAGACCTTGCGCACCTTGTCAAGGCGGACTGCTGCCATCACGTACTCTCCCGTTGAGTCCGGATCTGTCAGGCGGTGCCTGCCATTGATCCGGGCAATGGAGTATTCTGACAACGTAATCGTTTACGTCAAAGTGTCGGTCCACAGTCAGCATCTGGAATCCTGAACTCGTGACGAGTCGCAGGGTAAACCGTCACTAGACGCCAGCGCCCGCCCGAGGCACCCTTGCGGGCTTCCGTGATCTGACAGGTTTTCACAATATGGCCAACGTTAGCGCCGCGGCGCCGACCCTGCTCGCCGATCTGGGCGGCACCAATGTGCGGTTCGGCATTGCGCATCCGGACGAAGAACAACCCCTTATCCAGGACAGCGTGCGGCGTTACCACGTCAAGGACTACGCGTCGCTTGGCGATGCCGCCAAGCAGTACTTCAAGGAAACAGGCCATGCGGCGCAACGCGCCATCATCGCCGCCGCCGGTCGCATCGACAACGGCGAGACTGTCAAGGTAACCAACAACCCCTGGGCTATCTCGGCGAAGAACCTCGCTGCCGAGCTCGACCTCGAGTGGGTGCACCTCGTCAACGACTTCGCCGCGCAGTCCATGGCCGTGATGCTCATGAACGACGAGAAGCATGCCGACGGGAAGCAGGATCTGGTGCCGGTGGGCTCCCTGGCCATCCCGAAGATCGGCGCAAAGGCAGAGCAGACCTTCGTCGTCGTCGGCCCCGGCACCGGGCTCGGCGTGGGCGGCCTTCTTATCCGCGGCGACAAGGTCAGCGTGCTGCAGACCGAGGGCGGCCATGCCGGCTTCGCTGCACATAGCGCCGAAGACATCGAGATCCTCAAGGTGCTCAACCTGCGCTACGGCCGGGTGTCCAACGAGCGCCTGATCTGCGGCCAGGGCCTCGCGAACCTCTACGAGGCGATCTGCGAGATCGCCGGCCAGAAGCCGCAGGAAGGCATCACCCCGGAAGAGATCACCCGGCGCGCGACCGACGAGAGCTGCCCGCTGTGCTCCCGTGCCGTCGAGACGTTCGCCGGCATCTTCGGCAGCGTCGCCGGTGACCTGGTGCTCACGCTGGGCGCGTGGGACGGCGTGTACCTCACGGGTGGCATGACGCCGATCCTTCTTCCCTGGATCCAGAAGGGCAAGTTCCGCGAGCGCTTCGAAGCCAAGGGTCGTTTCCGCGACACCATGGAGCAGGTGCCCACCCAGGCGATCATGAACCCGGAACCGGGCCTGATCGGTGGTGCAGCGCTTGCTATCGTGGAAGCGGGCGGGACGCCTCTCCGCCGCTGACCGGCAGCCATGTCATGTCGCGCGCAGGTGCAGACCGGGCGCGCGCATGACGCCGCCTGATCAGGCAGGCGGCGCCAGCAGTGCATCCAGGTCGCTTTCGTCGAAGCTCAACCGCTCGCGGCTGCCGCCACCTTCCAGCACGGCCTCGGCCAGTTCGGCCTTGCGCGCCTTCAGTTCCTCGATGCGCTCTTCCACCGTGCCTGCCGTGATCAGCCGATAGACGAAGACAGGCTTGTCCTGCCCGATGCGGTGGGCGCGGTCGCTCGCCTGTGCCTCGGCGGCGGGGTTCCACCACGGGTCATAGTGGATGACCGTGTCGGCGCTGGTCAGGTTGAGGCCGACGCCGCCTGCTTTCAGCGAAAGCAGGAACAGGGGCACCTGCCCTTCCTGGAAACGCAGTACCGGTTCCGCGCGGTCGCGGGTTTCACCCGTGAGCGTGACATAGCCGATCCGTCGGCGATCGAGTTCGACCGCGATCAGCTTGAGCATCTCGGTGAACTGGCTGAACAGCAGCACGCGCCGGCCTTCCGCCAGCAGGGCGGGCAGCATGTCCATGAGCAGCTCGAACTTGGCTGACTCTTTCACGCCACGCGCGGCTTCGAGCTTCACCAGACGCGGGTCGCAGCAGACCTGCCGAAGCTTCAGCAGCGCGTCGAGCACGACGATGCCGCTGTGGGCGATGCCGCGCTGCGCGATGACCTCGCGAAGCTCTTCCGCCAGCGACAGGCGCAGGCTTTCGTAAAGGTCGCGCTGCTTCGGCTCCATCACCACGCGGCGCGTGATCTCCGTCTTCGCCGGAAGCTCCGAGGCGACCTGGGCCTTCGTACGGCGAAGGATGAACGGTGCGATGCGCCGGTTGAGGCGCTCCTGGCACTCGATATCCTGGTGTTTTTCGATCGGTGCGCGGTAGTGGCGACGGAACGCGCCCTCGTCGCCGAGCAGGCCGGGCACGGCAAGGTCGACCTGCGACCAGAGCTCGCCGAGATGGTTTTCCAGCGGCGTTCCGGTCAGGCACAGGCAACGCGGCACCTTCAGCGTCAGCAGCGCGCGACGCGCCTGCGTGCGCGGGTTCTTGACCTGCTGGGCCTCGTCGAGCACGACCAGGGAGAAAGGCTGCTTCTTCAGGGTTTCCACGTCGCGCGGAAGCAGCGCATACGTGGTGAGGATCACGTCGTTCTCGCCGATGCGTGCAAAGGTTTCGGCACGCTGCGGCCCGTGCAGCGCGAGGATGCGCAGCCCTGGCGCGAAGCGCGCCACTTCGGACATCCAGTTCGGCACGAGGCTCGTCGGCACGACGACAAGCGCAGGCGCTTCGAGCGAGCCGGCCTCCTTGAGCGCAAGCAGGTGCGTGATGAGCTGCAGCGTCTTGCCCAGGCCCATGTCATCGGCGAGCACGCCTCCGGTGCCGGCTTCCGCCAGCGCGTTCATCCAGCGGAGGCCGTCGCGCTGGTATCCGCGCAGTTCCGCGTTCAGCCCGGCGGGCACGGCGTCGCTCGCGCGCTCACCGGCTTCGCGCAGCCGTTTGGTGAACCCGCGCAGACGCTCGGGGGCCTCGAACGAACCGCCGCTGGGCAGCGCCTGCACCAGTTCTTCGAGGCGACCCGCCTGTACGCGCGGCAGGTGCAGCTGCTGCCGCGGTTTCTCGAGGTACTCCGCGAGCGGCGCCAGCAGGCCGCGCAACTCCTTCAGGCGGACGGGTACGCGGCGACGTTCGTCGACGGGCGCATACCAGACGGAATCTTCGGCCTCGCCGGGCGCCGGGCTCAGGGTCAGCTGGTGCTCCGCGAGCGCATGCGCCACGGCGGGAAGCAGGTTGACCCGTTTTCCTTCGACCTCGATGCCGATCTCGAGATCGAAGGCACGATCCGCTTCGTCCTCGTTGGCCTTGCCGTACCAGTGCACGGGGCCTTCCAGGACTTCGAACGGGAAGCTCGGCGCGTACTCGAGCATGAAGCCGTCGGCCTCGAGCTTCGGCCGCAGCGCAAGCCAGCGCGCAGGCGTGTTGACCTCGAGCGCGCCGGCATAGCCCTTGCCCGGAAACAGCCAGGCATCTTCGGGCAGGGTGTCCGCCATGTCCCACGGGAGGCCTTCGGTATCCACGGCGGGGTTCAGCCCCGCTGTTTCGAGGCTTTCCATGGAGGCCAGCTCTTCCGCGCGGCGGCGGGTGATTTCGAGCAGCGCACCGTTACGGATACGACGCACCAGCGGCTCGCCCCCGCGACCGGGCAGGCGCTCGCCAGCGTAGTCGAAGGCCAGGCGCCCATAGGCAAGAGGCGGCGTCCCCGCTGCCAGCCGGGCGTGGCGCGTCAGTGCGTGCAGCACCAGCACGGGCCTTGGCGACACTTCGGCCCGGCGCATCTCGTTGAAGACCTGGGGTGCCGGAACCCTCGGACCCATGCGGTTGCCGCCCAGGGCATCGCGAAACACCCCGGTGCTTTCGGGCGGCAGCGCCGGCAGGTCGAGCCAGGCGCTTTCTTCGGGCGAAGCGTCGAGCAGGCCGACCTCGGCGTGCTCTGCATCGAGGAACCACAGTGAGCCGACACGGAACAGGCGCTGGCTGGCCGGGACGGCCGGCACCAGCTTCTGGCTGCCGTCTTTCTCGAGGTTCCAGCGCCAGTCGAGGCCGTGCGGCTTGCCGCGACCCAGCTTCAGGCCCGCCACGCCGCCGAAGAAACACGGTGCTGCATCGAGGATGTCGGCGAGAAGCTGGTCGCCGAGCGGGCCCGAGAAGCGCGCGTAGCTGCGGCTTTTGCGCAGTGTCTGCGGCAGGCCCAGCAGGGTCGCCGCCAGACGCTTCTCCGTGACCGTAAGCGTCGACTCGGGAAGGTGCCGGCTATCAAGCGGCAGCGGGCGCGAGTAGCGGCCCTCTGCGCCGAGGGTCAACAGGACGGGCGCCACGTCGAGCCGGGCAGCGGGCTCGTGATCGTCGTTCACGCCTTCGAGGAAGAACCCGAGCACGGCCTGGTCAGCGGGAACGGCGTCGGCCTCGACGGCAGGCGGCAACGGGGTCTCGGCAAGCGCGCGCTGCCAGGCCACGGGCAAGGCGCCACCCGTTTCGTACCGCTTGCGCTTGTCGTCCGGCTGATGCATCCGTATCGGTCTCGCCTGCGCAACCAAAACAGGAAGCTTAGCAAAGGCGCGACGGCCTGCCCGTAAGATTTTTTTCCGGGGACCGGACCGGTTCAGACAGCCGGGAGACGCGCCGCAGGGTCAGCTGCGGCGGTTGGCGAACAGGTCGATCGGGTACTCGGGCTTCTGCTCACGCCCCATGAGGGAGCGCACACCTTCTTCCGGCGTGACTTCCCCATGCAGCACGGCGCGCACGGCCGCCGAGATAGGCAGGTCGAGCCCGTGGAAACCCGCGAGCCGGGCCACTTCATCAGCCGTGACGACGCTTTCCACGACCTGGCCGATGCGGGCGACCGCCTCGGCCAGCGGGATGCCCTGCCCGAGGGCCAGGCCAAGCCGCCGGTTACGGGACAGGTCGCCGGTGCAGGTCAGCACCAGGTCACCCAGCCCGGCGAGGCCCATCAGGGTCTCCGCCCGCGCACCCAGCGCCACGCCGAGACGCAGCATCTCGTTCATGCCGCGCGTGATGAGCCCGGCCCGTGCGTTCAGGCCGAGCTGCATGCCATCGGCGACACCGGTAGCCACGGCAAGCACGTTCTTCATGGCTCCGCCGAGCTCGGCACCCAGAATGTCGTTTCCCGTGTAGGCACGGAAATTGGGCGCGTGCAGGAGCACGGCCAGTTCCTTCCCGAAGGCTTCGTCGGTGGCGTGCACCGTGACCGCGCTGGGCAGCCCGGCCGTGACTTCGCGCGCAAACGAAGGGCCGGTGACCACTGCGGCCGGACGGCCGGGCAGTTTCTCGTTGACCAGTTCGTGCAGGAAACGACCCGTGCCGGTCTCGAAGCCCTTCGTCGCCCACGAGATGCGCGCACCCGGCGCGAGCAGCGGCACGATCTGGTCGAGCATGTCGGCGAACGCATGGCTCGGCACCACGAGAAGCACGATCTCCGCGCCACGCAGCGCAATGGCGAGATCGGCTTCGTAAGTCAGTTCGAAGGGAAGGTCGAGATCGGGCAGGTAGCGCAGGTTGCGCCGTGTGGCAGCCATCTCCGCCAGCGCCCCGGGATCGCGCCCCCACAACCGGGTGGGGACGTCGTTACGCGCCAGCAGGGCTGCCAGCGCGGTACCCCAGGAACCGGCACCGAGAACGGCGACGGTGGGTCGGGAAGCGGAGCTCATCGCTCAGCTGTTGAGCGGATGGGCACCGGCGCCCTCGAGCTGCTGGCGCTGCTGTTCGGCGTAGAGGGCGTCGAAGTTGATCGGCTGGAGCAGGAACGGCGGGAACCCACCCTCCTGGACCATCGACGAGACCATCTGCCGCGCGTACGGGAACAGCAGGTTCGGGCAGTAGGAGCCGAGGATGCCGTCACGGTCGGCGTCGGTGAAACCGCCGATGCCGAAGATGCCTGCCTGGTGCACTTCGGCGAGGTACGCCGTGCGCTCGCCGAGATTGCAGGTGAGCGTGAGGCTGAGCGTGACTTCGTAGAGGTCGTTGCCGAGGTCGACGGCCTTGTGGCCGAGATTGAGCTGGACCTGCGGCTGGGCTTCGGTCTCGCCCATCTCCTGGAAGACCTGCGGCGCGTTCGGCGCTTCGAACGAGGCATCCTTCACGTAGATCTTCTGCAGTACAAGCTGCGGCTGGCCGGCCTGGTCGATCTGACCGTTGGCGATGATGTCTGCCATTGCGTAATCCTCGAAAAGCGTCGTGTGGGCTGGGTACGTGCCGCTGGCACGAAAGCGGGGATTGTTTCACACAACCCCGGACGCCGCACAGTCAGCTTGCGCGGCAGCCCCCCATTCTGAGAGAATGCCCGGCTTCCCTATGCCGACCCGACACGTCGGGCACGCCCGTCATGCAATGCGGGCCTCGTCGGTGGAAGCGCTCCACCCCTTTCCAGTCATTGCATGGCGCCCCGTTAACCGGTCGCGACTGGGCCGTTTCCGTCCTGGCCAAAGGATGGTCCAACGAATCTTAAGGAGGCCACCATGGCCCGTAGATGCCAAGTCACCAACAAGGGCGTGCAGACCGGTAACAACGTCTCGCACGCAAACAACAGGACCCGTCGCCGCTGGTTGCCGAACCTGCACGAGCGCCGCTTCTGGATCGCTAGCGAGAACCGTTGGATCAAGCTCCGCGTTTCCAATCACGCTCTGCGCACGATCGACAAGAACGGTATCGAAGCCGTGCTGGCCGACCTCCGTTCCCGCGGCGAAAAGATCTAAGGAGATCAACCATGGCAAGCAAGCGCGATAAGCACCGCCTGATTTCCACCGCGGGCACCGGTCACTTCTACACGACCACGAAGAACAAGAAGAACACCCCTGAAAAGATGGTCTTCATGAAGTACGACCCCGTCGTACGCAAGCACGTGGAATACAAGGAAGGCAAGATCAAGTAAGCGCCCTTGCGCTTCCGGTCTGCGAAGAAACCCGCCGCGAGGCGGGTTTTTTTTGACCCGGGAAAAAACGCCGCAAAAAAAACCCGCCGGTACGCCCGGCGGGTTTCGCTGAAAGGAGAAACCCCGGCGGTCAGGCGCCGACGGCGGAATATCCCTTGAGCCGCTGCGCGAACTGCTGCAGCGACCGGATGCCGCTCTCTTCCGCCTCATGGATCCACTGCTGGAGCGACTTGAGGGCCTTCTCGGCACCGCGCTCCTCCATCAGGGCCACGAGCCGCTCACGGAAATCGCAGACCGTGGAGAGCGTTGGACGATTGGCGAGCGCCGCATGCATGCGCTCGCGGGCGTCGTTGTCGAGCCAGCGACCGCCGTCGGCCAGCGCGCGACGAACGCGACGCGGTACGGCCTTGAGGCTATCGCCGGCCTGGCTGACTTCCTCGCGCATGGTCGGGAGGATGACATTGCGGTAGTAGTCGGTCGTGGCGTGGAATCGCAGCGTGAGCACGCCCTTCAGCGTGTCGGCGTCAGGCAGGCTCACGTTGGGACGGATGTTGAGCGTGGGTGCCACGCGCAGCACCTTGGCGAGGCCGAACGCACGCAGGGTGCAGATCGCTGCCCAGCCGATGTCGAATTCCCACTTGCGCAGTGCGAACTTGGCCGAGCTCGGGAACGCATGGTGATTGTTGTGCAGCTCTTCGCCACCGATCCAGAAGCCCCAGGGCGAGATGTTCGTCGCGGTATCGGAGCTTTCGAAGTTGCGGTAACCCCACCAGTGGCCGATACCGTTCACGAAGCCGGCGGCCCAGAATGGAATCCAGAGCATCTGTACCGCCCACACGGCCAGCCCGATCACGCCGAACAGCGCGACGTCGATCACGGCCATGAGCACCGGGCCCCAGTACGGATGGGCACCGAACAGCTTGCGCTCGAACCAGTCGTCAGGCGTGCCGCGACCGTACTTGTCCATGTCGGCCTTGTTGTAGCTGGCCTCGCGATAGAGCGACACGCCGTCGAGGAACACCTTCCGGATGCCGAAGATCTGCGGGCTGTGCGGATCTTCCTCGGTCTCGACCTTGGCGTGGTGCTTGCGATGGATCGCCACCCACTCCTTCACGACCATGCCCGTGGTCAGCCAGCCCCAGAAGCGGAAGAAACCGTTGAGGGTCCAGTGGAAATCGACGCCGCGATGGGTCGCGCTACGGTGGTAATACAGCGTGACCGTGAAGATGGTGAGCTGCGTGACCACGAGGCCGAAGACCAGGATCTCGCCCCAGCTTGCGCGGGTGAATCCGTTGGCCAGGAAATCGAGCAGGGTGTCGAGCATCGAGTCGTTACCGCGCAAGGGAGTGAAAGGGGTGTCATGGCCAGTCTAACCAGCCCGATCCATACCCACCAGCACGGATTCGGGGGAAATGTGAAGCTGCCGGTTGTGGGATGGACGGGCCATTCCGCACAATCGTGGCATGGAACAGCGACCCCCCATTCAGCGATGTCAACGACGTGCGGCACTTTGGGTGCACGATGCGAACCGTAGCCTGGCGTTCGACGAATTAGCCGCATGACGACCGTTCCATTGCTGAATGTGGCCGGCATGTCGCGGCGTCGGTCGGGCCGCATTGCCGTCGAAGCCGTCTCCTTCTTTCTGAACCGTGGCGAAGTGCTCGGCCTGCTGGGCGTCAATGGCGCCGGCAAATCGACGACGCTTTCCATGCTCGCCGGTGCGCTGCGGCCGGATGCGGGCACGATCAAACTGGATGGCGGCGACTTCGTGGCCCGTCCGGGTCTCGCGCGCCGCCTGCTCGGCTGGCTGCCCGAATCCGCGCCCGTGTGGCCCGAACTCACCGTCGACGAACACCTGCTGGCGTTCTCGCGGCTTCGCGGGGCGAGCGCTGCCGATGCGCGTCGCGCCACGGATGGCATCGTCGGCCGCCTCGATCTGGGCGACCTGCGACGACGCCTCGCCGGCGTCCTGTCGCAGGGGCAACGGCAACGCCTGGGGCTGGCCTGCGCGCTGGTACACGACCCTGCCCTCATCATCCTGGACGAACCGGCTAACGCCCTCGATCCCGTGCAGGTCGGCGAGCTGCGCAGGCTCATCCGCGAACGCGCCGCCGCCGGCGCGGCCGTCATCCTTTCCACGCACGTGCTGGCGGAGGTCGTCGCCGTCTGCGACCGGGTAGCCATCCTCCACGAGGGGCGCCTCCGGCACGACGCGCCCTGCCGGCATGACGCGGGCGGGGAATCACTCGAAGCGACCTTTTTCGCCATCGCCACGGGAGCGTCCGCATGAGCACGTCTGCGGTCATGCGCCTCGAATGGCGCCGCCTGTGGGTACGCCCGCTGGCCTGGGCGCTTGCCGCACTCACCATCGCCTGGCTGGCGTGGACGTTCGTGCTGGGGCTCGGCCAGTTTCTCGGCGAGCAGGTAAAGCTGGCGGCGGTCGCCGATGCGCCCGGGTTCACGGATCTCGTCGCCATTCCGCTGCTGGCCGAGCTGGCCCGGCTCGCCTTCCTCGTCGTCCCGCTCATGACGATGACGCAGCTGGCAGGCGAACGACGCGCCGGCACGCTGGCCCTGCTGGCTTCCACGGGCCTGGCACCGTGGCGCATCGTCATCGGCAAATACGTCGCGGTACTGGCCTGGCTCGCGCTGTGGCTGCTCGCGGCGCTCGCCATGCCGCTGGTGGTCGGCGTGGAATCCACGGCCGACTGGGGCAAGCTCGCTGCAGCCACCCTCGGCACGGCACTGCTGCTGGCGACGCTCGCCGCGATCGGCATGGCCTGCTCGGCGGCGACCGGTTTTCCCGCCATCGCCGCCGCGCTCGCGCTGATCGTTTCGCTGGCCCTCTGGAGCGTCGATCGCGGCGCCCGTGCCGCCGGTGTGTCCGGCGGGTTCCTCGACTGGCTCAGCATGGCCACCCACCTGCAGAACCTCATGCGGGGGCTGGTGGTCTCCACCGATCTTGTGTGGTTCGCGCTGGCCATCGGCCTGTCGCTGACACTCGCCGTCCGGCGACTGGGCGCCGACCGGGAGCGCCAGTGATGCGCCGCCTCGATCGCTGGCTCGTCCTCGCCGGGCTCATCGTGGCCACGGCATGCGTCGGCTTCCTCAGCTCGCGCCACGCGTGGACGGCCGACTGGACACGCGGCGCGCGCGCCAGCCTCGCGCCGGAAAGCGTGGCCGTGCTCGGCAAGCTGCCGGGGCCCGTCGATGTCGTCGGCTACCTGTCACCCACGGGTCCGTTGCGCGGGCAGGTCACGGCGGCACTCGAACGCTACGTGCGCGAGAAAAAAGACCTGACCCTGTCGTTTGTCGATCCGGACCTCGACCCGGCGGCGTCGCGCCAGCTCGGCATCACCGGTAATGGCGCGCTGCTCATCCGCTACCACGGCCGCGAACAGCGGGTCGAGAGCCCGATCAACGAGCGCAACGTATCGAACGCGCTCGAGCGCATGGCCCGGGGCGGCGAACGCGTCGTGGCCTTCGTCACGGGCGACGGCGAACGCCAGGCCGACGGCCGTGCAAACGCCGACCTGGGGACGTTCATGCAGCAGGTCGAACGACGCGGCATCCGCGCCGTCCCCCTCAACTTCGGGCAGACGCACGGCGTCCCGGAACACACCGACCTGGTCGTGCTCGCCAGCCCTGCGGCCGCCCTGTCGGCGGACGCGAGCGCGGCGCTGGTGGACTACGTGCGCGACGGCGGCAACCTGCTCTGGCTCACCGAACCCGGCAATGACGACCTCGGCACCGGTCCCCTCGCCAACGTCCTCGGCGTGCGCGTGCTGCCGGGCGTCCTCGTGGACGGCCAGGGCACCACGCTCAACGTCAGGGATCCACGGATGGTGGTGCTCGGCGATTACCCGTTCCATGCCATCACCCGGGCCTTCCCGGAGACCACGCTTTTCCCGCAGGTCTCGGCACTCGCCCAGGTCTCCGACCACGACTGGGCCGTGGTGCCGTTCCTCCGTTCGGGCGACAGGAGCTGGACCGCCTTCGGTGGCATCGATAACGACCACCCTTCGACCATCGCGTTCCACCCGGAGGCAGGGGAATTGAAGGGGCCTCTCGATTTCGGTTTCGCGCTGAACCGGCTGTCGCCCAGCCCGGCGAAATCCGAGCAGCGCGCGGTGGTCATCGGCGATGGTGATTTCCTCTCCAACACCTACGTTGGCAACGGCGGCAACCGCGCGCTGGGCGAGCGCATCGTCGACTGGCTGCTTGGCGACGACGTGCTTGTCGACCTGCCGAGCCGGGGTGCGCCCGACCGCGCGATCCGCTTGTCGCAGGCGGGCCTGAACGGGCTCAGCTTCGTGTTCCTCATCGCATTGCCGCTGCTGCTGCTCGCGCTGGGTGGCGGCATCGCCTGGCGCAGGCGGAGGCGCTGACATGCCTGCCCGCCTCATCGCGGCAGGGGTGCTGGTGGCGCTCGTGGCCGCCGTCGCCTGGCAGTGGCATGCCGATGCCGTCGAGGCGAGCGAGCACACGCTGACCCCGCTGGATGCAGCCGCCGTTCGCCACGTCAGCGTGGAACTGCGCGGGCTGCCTCCGCAACACTTCGAGCGCGAGGGCGGACACTGGACCACTCAGGGAAAACCCACCGACGAAGGGCGCGCCGAGGAGCTCACGGAGCTTGCCTCCACGCCGGTCGCCGACTGGAAGCCCGCTGCCGATTACGCGCCGTCGAAGGTCGGCCTCGACCCGCCCGTGGCCGTGCTCACGCTCGACGACACCCGGATCGAATTCGGCGACATGACCGCCGTCGGCAAGCAACGCTATGCCCGCGTCGGCGACCGCATGGCGTTCGTTCCGGCACAGGCCCTGCCCCGCGCGCCGCGCACGGCATCGATACCGACCAGCTCGTCATCCGCCACGGCGCCGACCGCGATCGAAGCCCCGGTGCGCTGACCCCGCAGTTGCCACGCGCGCCGCCAGACCCCATCTTCGGCCCATGCCCGAACTCCCCGAAGTAGAAACCACCCGCCGCGGCATTGCCCCACACCTGGAAGGCCGCCGGGTCACCCGCGTGGTGCTCCGCCGGCCCGACCTGCGCTGGCCTATTCCGGCCGAGATTTCCACCCTGCTGCCGGGCCAGGTCATCGAGGCCGTCGAGCGACGGGCGAAATACCTCCTGCTCAGGACCCGGGCGGGCACGGCCCTGCTTCACCTGGGCATGTCAGGCATGCTGAGGGTGCTCCCCGAAGGCACGCCTGACGCCAGGCACGACCATGTGGATATCGTGCTGGATTCGGGCAATGTGCTGCGCTTCACCGATCCGCGTCGCTTCGGCGCGCTGTTGTGGCAGATGCCGGGCACGACCCATGAGCTGCTCGAAGGCATCGGGCCGGAACCGCTGACCGATGCCTTCGACGGTGACCTGCTCTGGCGCCTTTCACGCGGCCGCAAATCGGCGGTGAAAAACTTCCTGATGGATAACTCGGTGGTGGTGGGCGTCGGCAACATCTACGCCAGCGAAGCGCTGTTCGCGGCAGGAATCGACCCCCGGCGCGCCGCGGGCAAGGTATCGCGCGAGCGTTACAGGACACTGGCGACGGAAGTGAAACGAATCCTGGCGTACGCGATCACGCGCGGTGGTACCACGCTGCGCGACTTCCTGGCGCCCGACGGTGCGCCGGGCTATTTCTTCCAGGAACTCAACGCCTACGGCCGCACCGGCCAGCCGTGCAAGGTATGCAGCTCGCCCATCCGCGTGGTGACGCTGGGGCAGCGAGCGTCGTTCTATTGCCCCGTGTGCCAGACCTGACTCAGTCAGGCCAGCGCATGTCCACGTGGGAGTTGTTGAACGTGGCATCGTCCTCGTCGCCCGAGAGCGTGACGACGAGGCCGCCCGGCACGCCGTCGACCTCGATGCCCTGGCCGTGCTCGAAGTGCGCACCCAGCGCACCGAGATCGACGAAACGCTCGGAGAGGGCACCCGCGCGGTTCAGCTCGCTGTCCGGCACGTTGGCGAGACTGATATCCGGCCGGCCGAACTTGCGCATGCCGCGCGTGCGGACCCAGGAGCGCCCTGCGGCGCCCTCTTCCGGACTGGACATGATCAGCACGTGGTGGCGCGTGGGCGCGCCCCCTTCGATGAGGTAGTGCCTGCGCCATGCCGCGGCGTCGAACAGCGACAGGATCTGCGGATCGATCACCGTGGCCTTCGAGCCGCCGATATCGAGCAGCGCGGCGACCACGCCGAGCGTGTCGCGCAGGTAGTCCAGGCTGTCCCTGTCGTAGAAGCGCCCGCGGATCGCCACCACATGCGGCGCGGCTTTGGCTTCGGCATACGCGTCGGGGTTGTCGTTACGCAGCAGGTCGCCGAGCGCACCGCCGAGCGGGTAACCCTCCCACTTCGCCAGCACCGTGTTCTGGAAGCGCTTCAGCTCCACGCCATCGGGCAGGCCGGGGCTGCCGTACTTCGATACGGGCAGCACCATGTCCTCGGGGAACGCGCCGAACACGAAGAACAGCAGCACCGCCTGTTCCCCGGAGGGTTGCCAGTGGGGGCGCGGCCATGCGGCGGGGGTCGTCGTGTCGGTCACGCGGTATGTCCTTGGTCTGTGTCGGTCTCGCCCAGCGGCAGCACGGATTGCTGCAACTCGATACGTCCATCGCCACCCGTGATGCTCTTGAACTCCGCGCGGCTCACCGAGACATAGCGGTCATTGCCGCCAATCTCAACCTGCGGGCCCTGGGTCACGGCACGGCCGTGCTCGTCGACGCGGACCACCATCGTGGCCTTCTTGCCCGAGTGGCAGATGGTCTTGATCTCTTCCAGGTTGTCGGCCCAGGCCAGCAGGTAGCGGCTGCCGTCGAACAGCTCGCCACGGAAATCCGTGCGCAGGCCATACGCCAGCACGGGGATGCCAAGACGATCGACCACGTCGGACAGCTGCCAGACCTGGTTCCTGCTCATGAACTGGGCTTCGTCCACCAGCACGCAGTGCAGGGGACCGCGCGCCGCGATATCTCCCTCAACGATGGCGAAGATGTCCTCCTCGCCCGTGAACCGCATGGCCCGCGCCTGCAGGCCGATCCGCGACGCCACGATGCCCTCGCCGTAGCGGTCGTCGAGCGCCGGGGTCAGGATCAGGGTGCGCATGCCGCGCTCGTGGTAGTTGTGCGCGCTCTGCAGCAGCGTGGTGGTCTTACCGGCGTTCATTGCCGAGTAGTAGAAGTAGAGCTTGGCCATGCGATCGTTCCGGTGCGTGACCGCACATGGTAGCGCCAAGCCGCCCCCGCCGACGCCTCCTGTAAGTCTCGCGCCCCGTGAGCCTGCGCCCGGGTCCTGCCAGGGGGCCCGCCACCTGCTACCATCCGGGGCCTCGTCCGCTGCCCTGTCCGGCCGAATCCCCATGCTCAATCCGCAGCAACACGCGGCTGTCGAATACTGCGACGGCCCCCTTCTCGTGCTGGCCGGCGCCGGCTCCGGCAAGACGCGCGTCATCACGGAAAAAATCTCGCATCTCATCTCGCACCGCCACCTCGCGGCCGAGAAGATCGCGGCCATCACCTTCACCAACAAAGCGGCGAAGGAAATGCGCGAGCGCGTCGGCAGGCTGATCTCCACGGAGTCGGCCAAGGCACTGACCGTATGCACGTTCCATGCGCTCGGGCTGAAGTTCCTGCAGATCGAGCATGATCGCGCGCAGCTGCGACGCGGTTTCTCCGTGCTCGACGCCGACGACAGCGGCAACATGATCAAGGAACTCTCGCCCAAGGGCGTCAAGCCGGAAGTCATCCAGGGCATCCGCAACCTCGTCGGTCGCGCGAAGAACGCGGGCATGACACCCGAGGAAGCGATGGCCTCGGCGCGCAGCCCGCGCGAGATCGAAGCCGCGACCATCTACGACCTCTACCAGCAGCGCCTTGCCGCGTTCAACGCCGTCGATTTCGACGACCTGATCCGCCTGCCGCTGCGTATCCTGGAAAGCGACGACGATGCACGCGCCATCTGGCAGGAGCGCCTGCGTTACCTGCTGGTCGACGAATACCAGGACACCAACGATGCCCAGTACCGCCTGCTGAAAGCCATCGCCGGCCCGAAGGCGCGCTTCACCTGCGTGGGCGACGACGACCAGAGCATCTACGCATGGCGCGGCGCCAACCCGGAGAACATCGACCAGCTCGGCCGTGACTTCACGAACCTGCGCGTCATCAAGCTCGAGCAGAACTACCGCTGCGCCAGGCGTATTCTCCGCGCGGCCAACCAGCTTATCGCCAACAACCCGCACGTGCATGAAAAGCGCCTGTGGAGCGACCATGTGGAAGGACCGCCCATCCGCGTGCTCGAGTGCAAGGACAACGACCACGAAGCCGAGCGCATCGCTTCGATCGCGGCGAGCCTGCACGAGAAGTACAAGGAAAAGGGTGCCCGCTGGGATGACTTCTGCATCCTCTACCGCGGCAATTTCCAGGCGCGGGTGCTGGAGAAAGCCCTGCGACTCGCACGCGTGCCCTACCACCTGAGTGGTGCGCTGTCGTTCCTGGATCGCGCGGAAGTGAAGGACATCCTCTGCTACCTGCGCCTGCTGACCAACCCGACGGATGACGCCGCCTTCCTGCGCGTGGTGAACGTACCGAAGCGGGAGATCGGCAGCACCTCGCTGGAAAAACTGGGGCAGATGGCACAGGCGCGCAACGCGTCGCTACTCGATGCAGCGCGCAGCGACAGTGCGCTCAAGAACATCTCCGCGCGCCCGGCATCCGCGCTGGCAGGCTTTGCGCGACTCATGGACGAGCTGCGCAGCCATGCCGTGCACGAGAGTGCCGCCGATCTCGTCAACACGGTCATCGAGAAAACGGGTTACGGCGCACAGATCGCGGCGTCCACGACCGACGAAGTGCTCCGCGAACGGCGCCTGGGCAACCTGCGCGAACTGGTCGACTGGTTCCGCGCGATGGGCAAGGACGGTGGCCGCACGGGCGACATCGCCGCGCAGCTGGCGTTGCTGAGCCACGCCGACCGCGACGACCCCGGCAACGCGCTGCGCATGATGACCCTGCACTCCGCGAAGGGCCTGGAGTTCCGCTTCGTGTTCATCGTCGGCTGCGAAGACGGCACCCTGCCCCATGAAGGCGCCATCGACGAGGGGCGCCTCGATGAAGAGCGCCGGCTGATGTACGTCGGCATCACCCGCGCGAAGGAAATGCTGACGCTCTCGTTCTCGGCGCGCTCGCGCAGATACGGCGAAGTACTGTCGAACGATCCCAGCCGCTTCCTCGAGGAACTTCCCCAGGACGACCTGCACTGGGACGGCAAGGACGCCGAGGCCGACGCCGAGGTCAAGAAGGAAGCCGCCGACACCCATATCGCACGCATCCGGGCGATGCTGGCCGGCGGCGGCTGATCAGATCAGCTTCTCCGCCTCGAGTTCGCTTTTCAGGTACGCGTAATAGATCGGCGCCGCGACGAGCCCCGGAATCCCGAACGCCGCTTCGAACACCAGCATCGCGATGAGCAGCTCCCACGTGCGCGCGCGGATCTGCCCGCCGACGATGCGCGCGTTGAGGAAGTATTCCAGCTTGTGTACCACCACGAGGAAGCCGAGCGCGGCCACGCCCACCCATAGCGACACCGACAGCGCCGCGATCACCACCAGTACGTTCGAGATCAGGTTGCCCACCACCGGCAGCAGCCCCGTGATGAAGGTAATGATCACCAGCGTTTTCGCCAGCGGCACATGCACGCCACACAGCGGCAACGCGACGAGAAGAAACAGGGCCGCCAGCGCCGTGTTGATCGCCGATATCTTCAGCTGGGCGAAGATGATGTTGTGGAAGGCATGCGCGAGCCGCATCACCCGCGTCGACAGCTCGTAAGACAACGGCGCACGCGGGCGTTCGCCCGACCCGTGCGTCACGGCCACGATGGCGCCGAGCACCAGCCCGATCAGGATGTGCGCAAACACGCGCGCGGCAGTCGTGCCGACCAGCTTGAGGTCACCGGCATGCGAGTGGGCCCAGCCCATGCCCTGCTCGCGGAAATCGTTGAAGCTGTCCGGCAGGCGCGAGGTGATCGCCGCCGGGAGCTGCTCGTGTGCCTTGTCCAGCAAGGGTACGAGCTTGGTGTCCCAGAGCATCTGCGGGTCGCCGATGTCCCGGCGCCAGAAACCGAGGATGGCGACGACCGCCAGGATGATCGCGCCGACGACCACCACGGTGACCACGCCTACCGCGATGAGGCGCGCCCGCTCGCCGGGAATCACGCGGCGCAGCAGCGGCGTCAGGGCCTCGACCACCTCGTAGACGAGGAGGCCGGCCAGCAGCGCGGAAACGAGGTGGAGCATCACCACGCCCCACAGCGCCAGCGCGGCCAGGATGTAGGTGGCGGCGCGGATGGCTCGCGGGTGTGCGGGCGGTGGAAGCATGCGGAACTCCTTGAAGTGGCGCCGATTCCAGCACCCGCCGCATGAACGCTAGATCAAACGCTCCGCTTCCAGCTCCGACTTGAGGTAGGCGTAGAAGATCGGCGCCGCGACGAGCCCCGGCAGCCCGAACGCGGCCTCGAACATCAGCATGGCCACCAGCAGTTCCCAGGCGCGCGCGCGGATCTGCCCGCCGACGATGCGCGCGTTGAGGAAGTATTCGAGCTTGTGGATCAGCACGAGGAAGACCAGCGCGCCCAGACCGACATAGAGCGACATGGACAGGCCGACGATGGTGATGGCCGTGTTCGACAGCAGGTTGCCGATCACGGGCAACAGGCCGAAGAGGAAGGTCATCACGATGAGCGTCTTGGTCAGCGGCAGGTGCACGCCGAACAACGGCAGCACGCACAGCAGGTAGATGGCCGTGAACGCGGTATTGACCAGCGATATCTTGATCTGCGCGAACACGATGTTGTGGAACGCGTCGGCGAGACGCGCGCTGCGCAGTGACAGCTCGGCCGCGAACGGCCCGACCTGGTGCGTCGGTCGGGCCCGGCTGAGCGCCACGAATCCGCCCAGCACCAGCCCGATCATGACGTGCACCAGCACGCGCGCGGCCTCCTTGCCGGCCAGCTGGAGCGTCACGGCGTGCGAACGCGCCCAGTCCATCGCGGTGACGCGCAGGTCGTCCACGCTGTCGGGCAAGCGGTCGACGATGGCCGGCGGCAGCTGCTGGCGGGCTCGCTCGACCATGGGCATGAGCTTGTCCTGCCACAGTTCCTCGGGATTGCCGATCTCGTTGCGGAAGAAGCTGATGCCGCCGAGGATGAGCAGCGTGAGGATTCCCACCACCACGACGGCGACCAGCGCGACGGCCAGCATCCGCGCACGGGCACCCGGCAGGCGGCGCCCCATCAGGGGCGCGATGGACACCACGACTTCGTAGACGAGCAGCCCGGCCAGCAGCGCTGGCAGCAGGCGCAGGTAGAGCACCAGGAACAGGCCGAGGCCTGCCGCGATGTAGCTGGCGATGCGAATCGCCTGGGTCCGGTTCGGAAGAGCGTCCATGGACGGACTCGCAAGAAGATGAGGGCGCAGTCTGTCAGCAGGCGGGGCCGAAGCGCCATAGGCGATGGCCGCGTGCTTCCCGTCGTCACGCTGTCGTAAACTGCGGGGACAATCGCGGCCCCACGGGCGCCGATGCCTGATCCAAGAGGGGTTTCATGATGAAGTTCGTACCGGTTGCGCTTGCCGCAGCCCTTGTCCTGACGGGCTGCGCCCACGAGCCGAAGGTCGCTGCGCCGGCTGCGACACCTGCGAAAACCGAGGTGCTGGCCGTTGCGGTCTCGTCCCATGGCGTCTCTCCCGACGACAACCTGAACACCGTCGCGTGGACCCAGCACGCCAGCGAACACGACTTCATCTACCTGCAGACGTACCGCGACGCACAGGAGAAACTTCTCAAGGCAAAGGCTGACGCGAACTGGGATGCGCTACCCAGCGATGACCGTGCCGCCCATGCGTCCCTCAAGGGCCTGAAGCCGGCGGTCGTGCTCGACATCGACGAGACGGTGCTCGACAACTCGCCCTACCAGGCGCGCCTGGTACGTTCCGGCGCCGAATTCAACGAGGCTGACTGGGCCGCCTGGTGCAAGGAAGCGATCGCACGCCCGCTGCCCGGCGCCCTCGCCTTCACGAAGTTCGCCAGCGAGCACGGCGTGGAGGTCATCTACATCTCCAATCGCGCCAAGGATCTCGACGACGCCACGCTCGCCAACCTGCGCAGCGCGGGCTTTCCCGTGGCCGGCAAGGGCTCGTTCCTCGGCCTGGGCACCTTCGTCGAAGGCTGCGAGCAGGCAGGCAGCGAGAAGGGCTGCCGTCGCCAGCTGGTCGCGAAGAAGTACCGCGTCCTGATGCAGTTCGGCGACCAGATCGGTGACTTCGTCAACGTGGCCGGCAACACGGCCGAAGGCCGCGCCAGGGCCATGGCGCCCTACACGGCGTGGATCGGCGAACGGTGGTTTGTCCTGCCGAACGCCACCTACGGCTCGTGGGAACCCGCCCTGTTCGACAACGACTTCAGCCTGCCGCGGGAAGAGCGCCGCCAGAAGAAGATCGACGCTCTTCTGATCAAGTAAAATCAATGCTTTAGACGATTGTTGTTAAAGTATTGCTTTAGCAATGTCGTTTAACTATTATCCCTTTCGCCGAAACCCGTGGTGCCCAGAGCAATGCGGGCAAGGCCATTTCCCTTTCCGGCTTCGGGCTGGATAACCCCGTGAGACGATGAGTCTCCGGGGTTTTTTCTTGTACGCTCCCCGTCCCCGCTGATTGCGTCGACGCCGAAGCCACCCCTATGCGCCGCATCCTGCTACTGGCCCCGGCCCTCCTGCTTGGCCTGGCCCTGCTCACCGCGTGCGACCACAAGAAGAAGGAAGTCCCCGCGACACCGGGCGGTGGCTCACCGGAGGATGCCGTGCGCGATTCCATCGAGTTGCTGCGCACGGGCCGGTTCGGTGACTTCTGGAAACACGCGCTGCCACCGGCGGACTTCGCGACGATGCGCGCCGAGTGGGCGGAGCACGACCCGAACGACGCCCCCGTGGATCCCGACGACGAGGCCAAGTTCGCCGCAGGGGTCAAGCGCCTCACCGACCCCGATGCGGAGAAAAAACTCTTCGCCGACCTGCGACCGGTGCTGGTGCGCTTCGACCACGATTACAAGGACCAGATGCCGCTGATCTCGGGTGTCGGGCAGTCCATGGCGCTCACGGCGATCGAACAGGCGAAAGACTTCACCGTGTCGCAGAAACGGCAGCTGCGCGAAGCCGTCAACGTCATCGGCCCCTGGACCCAGACGGTGCCGTGGGGAGACCAGGCGAAAGCGAAGTCGGCCATCGCCATCGTGGTGGATACGGCGCGCAAGGCGCACCTGTCGACGCCCGAAGCGATGCATGCGATGGACTTCGACCAGTCCATGGCCACGTGGTCGGCCGCGTGGCTGGGGCTGAAGCAGGTCTTCGAGGTGTACGGCCTGTCGCTCGACAGGAGTTTCGATTCCATGAGCGTCGACACCCTCGAGAACAGCGGCGGATCAGCGCACGTCAAGATCACCTACACCCTGCTCGACAAGCCGATCCAGACCGATGCCACGCTGGTCATGCTCGATGGCCGCTGGTACGACAGCGACCTGCTGCAGCGGGTTCGCGACGATCACGCGCGACTTCATCCGCCTGCACCGGCTGCCACCGCACCGGCCATCCCGTCGACCACCGCGCCCGCTGCCACTGCGCCGGGCGCGCCTGTCGCCGACGCCCGCAGCCATTGAAGCCGTACAATCCCACGATGCCCGATAATTCGATGAGTGCGGATCCGCACGTCCACGTTGCCCGTTCCCCCTGGTGGTTCAAACTGCTGGGGCGTCTCCTCGAACCCTGGGTCAAGATCAAGCGCGATCCCGCCGAGCCCACCGCCCTGCTGCTGGGCGGCGCCTCCGTCTGCTATGCCATCGAACGCGACGGCACCTCCGATGCGCTGATCCTCGAGCGCGCGTGCCGCGAAGCCGGGCTGCCCAACCCGATGCAGCTGCTCGACCTGCCGGGGCGTCGGCGCCGCTCGGTGTTTTCCCTCAGCCGCCGTCATGGCTGGCTGTTCGGGCGGACGGATGCCCGGGGTCCGAAGGAGCCCATCGGCCAGCTGATCCGTGCACTCGAGGCAGACCCGACGCGCGATATCCAGGTCGTGCCGGTTTCCATCTATGTCGGTCGTGCGCCCAATCGCGAAAGCGGCTGGTTCAGCGTGCTGTTCGCCGAGAACTGGCTGGTGGTGGGACGTTTCCGCCGCCTGCTGGCGCTGCTCCTCAACGGGCGAGACACCGTGGTGCATTTTTCCGCGCCGGTATCGCTTCGTTCCGTGCTGGCCGAATCCAATGGCCTGACGCCCGAGCGCCTGACACGCAAGATCGCCCGCGTACTGCGCACGCATTTCCGCCGCATCCGCGCGGCGGTGATCGGCCCCGACCTGTCGCACCGCCGCACGGTGGTCGACGCCGTGCTGAACACGGAGCCCGTGCGCGATGCCATCGCCGCGCTGGCCAGCAAGGAAAACCTGCCACTCGCGAAAGCGCAGCGTCGGGCACGCGATTTCGCACTGGAGATCTCGGCCGACTATTCACACCCGGTGGTCCGCTCGACATCGTTCCTGCTGTCCAATTTCTGGAACAAGCTGTACGACGGCATCGCCATGCATCACTTCGACAAGGCCCGCGCCGCCGCGCCGGGCCACGAGGTGATCTACGTGCCCTGCCACCGCAGCCACGCCGACTACCTGCTGCTGTCCTACCAGCTCCACCATTCGGGCGTCGTGCCGCCGCACATCGCCGCAGGCATCAACCTCAACCTGCCCGTCGTCGGGCCGGTGCTGCGTCGTGGCGGCGCCTTCTTCCTTCGCCGCAGCTTCAAGGGCAACGCGCTGTATTCCGTGGTCTTCAATGAATACCTGGCACAGCTGGTCGATCGCGGCGTGCCCCTCGAGTACTTCGTCGAAGGCGGTCGCTCACGCACGGGCCGCCTGCTCGCCCCGCGTGCCGGCATGCTGGTGATGACGCTGCGGGCGTTCCTGCGTGCGCCGCGTCGTCCCGTGCTGTTCCAGCCGGTGTACATCGGCTACGAGAAGCTCATGGAAGGCAAGTCGTACGTCGGCGAACTGTCCGGCAAGCCGAAGGAAAAGGAATCGCTGCTGGGCCTGATCCGGGGTCTGAAAGTCCTGCGCCAGCGCTATGGCCATGTCACGCTGAACTTCGGCGAGCCCATCCTGCTCACGCCCATGCTCGACGAAGCCGCGCCCGACTGGCGCGCCAGCACCGCCGACTCCGATGCAAAACCGGAATGGATGAACAGCGTGGTCGACGACCTCGCCGAACGCATCCAGGTCAACATCAACCGCGCGGCCGACGTCAATCCGATCAACTTCCTCGCGCTGGCCCTGCTGGCCACGCCGAAGCACGCGATGGCGGAGAACGACCTGCTCGCGCAGCTCGAGCTCACCAAGGCGATGTTCGTGGAGCTGCCTTACTCCGACCGCGTCACCATCACGCCCATGAATCCGCAGGGCATGGTGGCGTATGGCGAACAGATGGGATGGATCCGTCGCGTGCGTCATCCGCTGGGCGACGTGCTGGTGACGGAGGGCGAGCAGGCCGTGCTGCTTTCCTATTTCCGCAACAACGTGCTCCACCTGAATGCGGCATCGGCGTGGGTCGCGGCATGTTTCCTCAACAACCGCCGCATGTCGCGGTCGTCGGTGATCCGCCTCGGCCGCATCATCTACCCGTTCATCCAGGGCGAGCTGTTCCTGCCATGGGACGAGGACGGTTTCGCATCGCAGGTGCAGGACACCATCGAGTTCTTCATCCGTCGCGGTCTGCTCGAATCCAGCGCGGAAGGTCGCGTGCTCGAGCGTGGACCGGGGCAGGACGATGCGGCCTACCAGCTACGCGTGATCGCGCGCAGCATGTTGCAGGCGTTCGAACGGTATTACATCGCCATCGCGGCGCTGGTGAAGAACGGCCCGCATACCATGAGCTCGGGCGAGCTCGAGACGGCGTGCACGCTCACTGCCCAGCGGCTCGGCCTGCTCAACGAACTGTCGGCGCCGGAATTCTTCGACAAGGCGCTGTTCCGCGGTTTCATCCAGAAGCTCCGCCAGGCGAAGGTCGTATGGACCGATAGCGCAGGCAAGCTCGATTTCGCCGATGCGCTGGAAGACATGGTGCGCGACGCCCGCGTCATCCTCGCGCGCGAAGTCCGCCACTCGATCCTGAAGATCACGCCGGGTGGCGACAACGATCGTGACCTGGACGCGCGGCCGCCGAGCGACCCGGGTGAAACCACGGCGGAATCGCTGCACGACCGCCACGTGGCGAACGAACACACGCGTCACGAAGGTTCATCCTGACGCCGTAATGGCGATTCCCACTTCCCGCCTGGTGTTGGCCCGCCGACAGACGCGGGCCAGGTCGCTGCCTATCCTTTTCGGTCACCTTACCGAAAGGATGCGACGCATGGACATGCAACCGCCGCAGGCCCCGCCTGCGATGACACAAGGTAGCGAGCAGGAGGCCGTGGCCGCGATCGGCCGGCTGGGCGCCACGCAGGACTGGCTGGCGCGGCAGGAATCCCTGCTTCCGGTTCTTCCCGGGGACGCGACGGCCGAAGGTCGCGACGCCTTCCTTCACGCGCTCGACGCCTACTGGGCGGCACCCGTCGAGCCATCGCCGGGCGCCACGCCGATACCGCGCTCGGCGGCATTCATGCAACGCCTGGCGGCGACCATGCGGGACGACGCTACCCTGCGCCGGCTCGACGGCACACTCGGTGACGAGGCCGCGCTGCTGGCGCTATCGTTCGCGCGGTCTGATGGCGCACCCGTCCCGGCGTCGGTGCATGCGTATGAACTGATGGTCGGCAACACGGCCTACGCCGGTGCCGTCGTACTGACCGACGACAACGAGCCCCATCTGGCACTGCTGTTCATGCCTGACCGCGGATGGCTGGCGTTTACCGACCGGCAGTCGCTGCATCGTGCCACCGAACAGCGCATACGGACCGAACTGGTGCGCGGCGTCGCACCGGCAGGGATCATGGGCGACGACCTGCACGCCGTGCTCGACGCACCGTTCGTCGACTCCCGCGCACTGGACGGCGATGCGTTCGAAGCACTCGGGCAGACGCTCCTCGCCCTGCACCGGGACAGGGTAAGCGCCGCATGGGGCGGCCTCGCCGCCGCGCCCGATGCCGATGCGACAGCGCGCTACCTGGCCGACCGCGTCGCACCGACGCTGCGGCTGCACCCACTGCTCGACATCCACGCGATCCTCGGCGACCGCGACCTGCGACTGGCTGCGCAGCTGAGTGCCGAACGACTGCAAGGCGTTCCGGAGAACGTGGCCCGTGCCTGGAACGAGGCGAGGGACGGCTACGCGCTGACCATGCGCATCGCCGAGAAGCGACGCGCCGACCTCGGCCTGCAGGACATCATGCCCTTCGACGTCTTCGTACACGATGCACTGCAGACACGGCTCGTAGCGCTCGGCATCACGGTGGATCCCGACGACATCGTGGTCGACGTACACGACTTCACCCGTGCCTACTTCCATAACCCCTCGGGAAGGGTCGATGCATCGTACCTGGGACGTCCACGCAAGCGCCTGACACTGGCAGGAGCCGTCATGCGCAATGCGGGCTTCCTGGATAACGACATCTTCGTGACACGGCATGCCGAAAGCACCGGGCCGTCCGTGGACGTGCCTTCAGGCACGCTGAAGACGCTCATGCGCGAGGCCGACCTCACCTCCGCCTATGCCCGATATCTCGTCGACGCGCTGGATGTTTCACCGAAGGGAAGGCAGGCCCGTGCCCTGGCCAACGACGTGCGCAAGGCCCGCATGCGCTTCGAGGCGGAAGATGCGCGGCTCGGGTACTTCCATCCCGGCGAACCGCAGGGCTTCCGCGCCGATCATGAATTCCGGGGCTACGAGTTCGTGAACGCCGTGCTCGATGCACCGCACCCTTCGACGCGTCGTCGCGTCGGCGGGCACGAAGTGGTCGTCAGGCAGCTGCTCTACCGGGGTGAGCCCCTCGACGGCGTCCTTGCCATCGGCACGCGAACCGGCACGAGCGTCGCGAGGGAAATCCTCTATACCCCCGATGCGCCCGACGGCATCGCATTCCGCGAATTCAGCGATCGCCGCACGGTGGCGAGGGATTTCCTGGACAACCCCCTGTTCGAAGAATACCTGCTGGATCGCCTGCCGGCCGATGCCGCGCAGACGACGCCGAACGGTTCAGCACGCCACTTCAGGGTGCCGGAAGGACAGCGGCAGTTCCGCTGGGTGTTCAGCCTGGACAAGCCGGGCAGGACCCAGGCCGCCGAGCTTTTCGACGACCGGGTCGTCGAGGATGATCTCCTCGATACGGCCTATGACACCAGCCTGGCGCTCGTGCTGACGAACGTGCGCCAGGCCGCACGTACCACCGCGCATGCGGATATCGACAACCTTCCGCTTGTCATCGACACCAACGCGCTGGGTCGCGGCATCGCACGCTTCATCGGACGACCGTTCGAAGCAGGCTGGCGCACCTATGACCGCATCAGGGAAGGCGATCATGGGCAGGCGGCCGTGGCTTTCACGGAAGCCTATGTGGCCTCGCTGGACTTCCTGGCCGTCGGTGCCATGAAGCCGCTGCTGGCCCGCTCCATCGCGGCACGGGCCGCCGCCGGAAGCCCCAGGGTGGTCCGCGCAGGAGCGAGACTCCGCAACCCGGTCGCCCTGTTCGACGACCGCTTCGTCGCCCGCGGCGTGTCGGTGCGCGACGCCACGTCGGTACGCAACGGCGTGTACACCATTCGCGGCGGCCATTACATCGAGCATGGCGGCAAGGTGTACGGCGTCAGGCGCGAGGGGCAGACCTGGCGGCTCGCGCATCCCGACTCCGCGACGTATGCGCCGCACGTCGCGCGCAACGCTTCCGGTGAATGGGGTTATGTCGGCCTGCAGGGCGGCATCACGCCCATGCCGTTCCCGTGGACATCGCTCGACGACAACAGCAGCCTCGCCGCCCTCTCCTTCCACCAGCGACGGGTGTTCGAGGACACCCTCATTGCACGAACCGGCATCGACGAGGCCCGCTTCATCGTCGCGCGCATGGGCGATGACCCGCTCAACACGCTGACGACACAGCTGACGGCAGAGCAATGTCGCCATTGGCAGCTCGCGCTCGAAGCGGCGCGCAGCGCACCTCGAACGCGGCCATGGATCGGGGGGCCTGCCGGCCCGTCACGACCTGCCGGCGACACGGGGGCGGGGCCGTCGCAACAGCCGGGCCATGCCGCGGCACCGTTGCCGACAGCCGTCGCACAGGTCCACTGGACACCGCCCGCCATCCTCGAGGAGGTGCAGCCCGCGCTCTGGCCGGAGACGCTCTGGTACTACCCACCGGCCCATCAGCCGTTGCCGTCGCGTACGGCCGAACACCTCGTGCTCAACCAGTCCCGGCACAACGCCGCCGGGGTCGCCGGCATCGGTGCGCTGGCCATGGAACCACGTACGCCATGGCTCTCCCTCAACGCGGCGCTCGGCGGCCCTACGCTCGTCCCGGGCCGGTTCCCTGCCGTCTTCGAATGGGTCAGCATCAACCTTGCCGCGCTTCGCGCGCGCGTGGATGTGCTGGGCCGCCCTGTCTTTCGCGTGTTCCGCATTCGCAACGGGTCGAACGTGAACTACCTGCTGCGGCAGGTCGGTGCCGGGGGAGACGCACCCACGATATGGCTGCGTCGTGGCGAGTTCGACACGGGGGTACGTATCCTGACGATGGAGGAGGCCACGCCCTGACGCGCCTGCGGGCTCCGCCTCCACGCATGTAGGCCCACACCAGCCGACATACGTACCCCGCGCACGTACCTATCCTTTGCGGTGGAAAAACACCGCAAAGGATGCGACGCATGGATATGCTTCCCCCGCAGGCCCCGCCTGCGGTCACACACACGCAGAACCAGGAAACCCGCGACGCCGCGCAGCGGCTCGTCGAGGTGCAGGACTGGCTGCTCCAGCAGAACGGCCTGCTACCCACGCCGCCCGCCGCGACTGCGCCTGCCGACCTCGAGCCTTATCTTGCCGCGCTGGCGGACTTCTGGCGCATGCCGGTCCCGAACGCGCCCGGGGCGCCCGACGCCCCCCGCGCGGCCGTGTTCGCGTCGCGGCTCGCCGGTGCCATGAAGGACGAAGCCCTGCTTCGCCATCTCGACGGCACGCTGGACGTCCGCGCGAAAGACCTCGCTGCCAGCTTTGCGCGATCGCATGGCCAGCCATTGCCATCCCATGTGCACGCAAGCGAACTCGTCTTCGGCAACGTGGCGTACGCAGGTGCGGTCATCGTCACCGATGACCGGGCCGCGGACATCGCCCTGCTTTTCAGCCCCGCGCGCGGGTGGGAGGCGTTCGACAGCCTCGACGCGTTATACCGTGACACCGAGGCACGCACACGCCGGAGCATGGCTGCCGAGGAATCGCTGCCCGGCATGACCGCCGACGATCTGGACAACGTCGTCAACCAGGCGTTCGTTACGTCGCGGCCGATCGACGGCCCCGTTTTCGAAAGGCTCGTCGAACGCATCGTCGAGGTGCAGGCAGACCATGCCACGGCGGCGTGGGCTGGCGCAGACGACAGGACGGACGACGCACCGGCATCGGCGATGGCATCCGGGGCGACCGAGCGCGCTGCGGGACTCGCGTACGACATGGGCCTGCACCATTACCTGGATATCCATGCCATCGTCGCCGCGCGTAACGAGCGACTCAACGAAGCCATCGCGAAGGAGCAACTCGCGTACCTGCCGCCGGATGCACAGGCCGCGTGGCGCAGGGCGAAGGCGGCCTATGCCGCGGAGCAGTACACCGCGGAAGCCACGCTGCGCAGGTTCGACGTCGACCCGGTCATGCCGCTCGGGGACTTCGCACGGGACCGGCTGGCGGCGATGCTCGCAGACAAGGGCATCACCACCGACCCGCGACGCATTGCCGTCGACGTGTACCCGGCACCCGTCAGCCCGGTGAGCCAGGCGCTCAACCCGATACCCGCCCTCGGCCTGTGGCTCGTGTCACCGTCGCCGGATACACGGCTGGAAACCACCACGCTACCCGAGCTGGCGCTGCGAAACGTCGCTCCGCTGGATGGCCTCAGCCTGCGCGCCCGCAGCGACGACGGACAGGACCTGACCCCGCAGCTGCACCCGCAGGCACTGCCCGGGATAATCCGCGACCTCGATATCGCCGGCCAGTATCGCGACTACCTGCTCGGTGTGCTGGACAGCTCCCCCGAGGGCCAGCTGAGGCACGTCGTGTCGACCACGCTCCGGCAGAAGCGCATGCGCCTCGAGCTGGAAGACGCACGCCTGGGCGATCACCAGCCCGATGCCGTCCGTGCCTTCCGTTTCGACCGCAACCAGCGTGGCTATGAATGGGTCCGTGCCGTGCTCGATGCACCCGACGCATCCACCCGCGCCACGGTCGAAGGTCACGCCATCGTCGTGCGCCAGCTCATGTACAAGGGCGAGCCGGTCAAGGATGTGCTGGTCATCGCCGCCGCGCAGCCGCAGGCGGTGCCGAACATGGTGATCTACACCCCGGACGCGCCCGACGGACGTGCTTTCCGCGAATTCCGCGACGGGGCTGCCGCCGATGCGGAGTTCTTCTACAACACGCGCTTCGAGCAGTACCTGATCGACCGCCTGCCGCTCGATCTGTCCGAGCCGCTGCCCAACGGTGCCGGCCGACGCTTCCGCATTCCCTACGGCGACAGCCTCGCCCAGTGGGTCTTTTCCCAGCGGGACCGCAGCGGAACCCGTACGGCGGAGCCGTTCGAGGAACGCGTCGTGGCCGGGAACTTCCTCGATGCGCTACACGATGCATCGCTGGCGCTGGCGTCGCGTAATCTCTCCTCGTTCGCCCGCTCCACCCGGGAGGCCCAAGCGGACGCCATGCCGCGCCTGGATGTCGAAGCAGTGGGCCGCAGCGTCTCCTGGTTCCTCGGCCGGCCGTTCCAGGCGGCATGGCGCGCCTACGACGGCGTCAAGGCCGGCGATTTTGCCGGCGCCTTCGTCGACGGCACGCAGGCGTACGTCGCCTCACTCGACTACCTGGGCGCCGGTCCGCTGGCCTCGCGCGCCATCGTGCCGCTGGTCGGGCGGGTGTCGCGGCAGTCAGCGCACCTGGTACCACTGGGCGGTCGCGTGCGCAGCGCCGACGTCATCCATGAGTCCCGCTTCATCGCCAGGGAGGTCAGCGCCAGAAACGCGTCATCCGTCGACAATGGCATCTACACCATCGGCGACGGCCAGTACATCGCCCAGGGCGAGCATATGTACGGCGTGCGTTTCGACAGCCAGCGCGGTACATGGCGACTCCACCGACCGGGATCGGGCCCCACCTCCTATGGCCCGCCGATCACTCGCGACACTTCCGGCGCGTGGATCCGCGACGAAAGCTTCGGACTCCTCGGCGGCATGGACCGTCCGGCGCGGCGCGCGCTTCTCGACGATCAGCAAGGGCGACACCTCTCGGCGTGGCAGCTCCATGTGGCGGCTCACACGATGGTACGGCAGGTTGGTGCCGCCGAGACCGTTGCCATTGCCCTCATTCTCCGCGAACGCGGGCGCGCGGGCCTGTCGCACGTGCAGTTGCAGGCCCTGGTCCGCGCCATCGCCCGGGGCCGGGCGGCGCCCGGCATCCGCCCCTTACCCGCCAACGCGGTGCAGGCGAACGCCGCGGCTTCCGCGCCACCAGCGCTGGAGCCACGACCTGGCCCGAGCCGGCCACCTGCGGCGCCGCAACCGGCTCCGGGCCGGCCGACGGTGCCGGGCGAGTCGCCACCCCAGACCGAGCCGCTCGACCTCAGCATGCGCCGACCCGTTTATCGCAACCTGCCCGAAGAACCTGCCCTGTTCCTGCGGCAGGTCGAAGAAGTCGCACCCGAACAGTGGCCGGATTTCCTCTGGTATCGCAGTGAAATACCGCGCGACAGCGGGCATCGTTCGATCATACTTTCGCTCTCCCGGCAGCCCCACGTCCTCTACCCGGGCATTCGACTCCAGGCGACGACGCCGGCCGGGATGGCCGCAAGCGCGCCCCCTCCGGGCCAGCCGTACCACTGGGTACAGCTGAACATGCGTTTCCTCCGGCAGGACCCGCCCTTCGGTACGCCACTCCGGGTGACGCGGATCACCGAACCCGCGGGCACGTATTACGTCCTGAGCAGGCCCGACGATCGATACGGCTCGGCTTTCTACCTTTCCCTGCCACGGGGCTCTTTCATCGAACGCTGGTGATTCCGCCCGATGCCCGGCCTGCGGGGCCCATGGAAGCTCCCCCGTGCCGGGCATCCCGGTTACCATGCCCACATGGAAAACGAGAAGACCACACATTTCGGCTTTCGTGACGTACCCCTCGCCGACAAGCAGAAGCTCGTCGGCGAGGTCTTCACGTCGGTAGCCCGCAGCTACGACCTCATGAACGACCTCATGTCGTTCGGCATCCATCGCCTCTGGAAACGGCATTTCGTCGCGGTCAGCGGCGTCCGCCGCGGTGACCGCGTGCTCGATCTCGCCGGCGGCACCGGCGACATCGCCGCACTGCTGAAGCCCGTGGTCGGCGACGCGGGCGAAGTGGTCGTCGGCGACATCAACGCCGCCATGCTCGGCGTCGGCCGTGACCGACTGACCGATCGCGGCCTGGTGGCGGGCCTGCGCTGGGCACAGATGAATGCGGAAGCCCTGCCTTTCCCCGACAACAGCTTCGACGCGGTCACCATCGCGTTCGGGCTGCGCAACGTCACCGACAAGGACAAGGCGCTGGCCGACATGCACCGCATCCTGAAACCGGGCGGCCGCGCGCTGGTGCTCGAGTTCTCGAAGGTACAGAGCCCGGTGCTGTCGAAGCTTTACGACGTGCATTCGTTCAAGATCCTGCCGCGTCTGGGCCGGCTGTTCGCCGGCGACGCCGACAGCTACCAGTACCTCGCCGAGTCCATCCGCAAGCATCCCGACCAGGAAACGCTGAAGGGCATGATGCTCCGCGCCGGCTTCGGGCACGTGGAAGTGCGCAACCTGACCAACGGCATCGTCGCGATCCACCGGGCCTACAAGCTCTAGCTAGGGCACGCCCAGCGGCAATGGCATACTGGGGATTCCTGCCATCGGAATTCCCTGCCCATGCGCCTGCTTCCCGTCTTCGCCCTGACCATGGCGTTCCCCGTCGTGGCCTTTGCCGCCGATCCGCATTCCTATGCGCAGCCGGACACCGTCCGGGTCACCCATCTCGACCTCGACCTCAAGCTGGATTTCGGCAAGCGCGAACTGGCGGGCAACGCCACGCTCAAGCTCGACTGGAAGAACGCGCAGGCAAAAGACCTGGTGCTCGACACGCGCGACCTGAAGATCGCCAGCGTCGAGGCCGTGGATGCCGCAGGCAAGGCATCGCCCCTGACGTTCGCCCTCGCGCCGCGCGACAAGGAACTCGGCTCGAAGCTGACCATCGCCGCGCCGGCCCACCCGGCCAGCGTGCGCATCGCCTACACCACGGTGCCCGAGGCTTCCGGGCTGCAATGGCTCACGCCCGACCAGACCGCCGACAAGAAGCAGCCCTTCATGTTCTCGCAGTCGGAGTCCATCCATGCGCGTTCGTGGGTGCCCCTGCAGGATTCCCCGGCCATCCGCTTTACCTACGACGCCCACGTGAGCGCGCCGAAGGACGTGCGCGTGGTCATGAGCGCCATCAACGACGCGAACCACCCGCTCGACGGTGATTTCTCGTTCGACCAGCCGCACCCGATTCCGTCGTACCTGCTCGCCATTTCCGCCGGCGACATCGCCGTGAAGGAAACGGGCCCGCGCAGCGCCGTGTACGCGGAGCCCAGCGTCGTCGGCAAGGCCGCGCATGAGTTCGAAGACACCGAGAAGCTCATCGCGACCACCGAGAAGCTGTACGGCCCATATGCGTGGGGTCGTTACGACATCCTCGTGCTGCCGCCGTCGTTCCCGTTCGGCGGCATGGAAAACCCGAACATGACCTTCGCCACGCCGACCGTGCTGGTGGGCGACAAGAGCCTGGTCTCGCTCGTGTCCCACGAGCTTGCGCATTCCTGGTCGGGCAACCTGGTCACCAGCGCCGCATGGCGCGACATCTGGCTGAACGAAGGTTTCACCACCTACGTGCAGGGCCGCATCACGGAGGCCGTGTACGGCAAGTCGCAGGCCGACGAGGAAGCGCTGCTTTCCGCGCGCGAGCTGGAAAAGACCATCGGCACCATGCCCGAGAATTCGCAGCGCCTGACGCCGGAAGATCGTGGCGTCGGCGCCGACGATTCGCTGTCGGCCGTGGCGTACGACAAGGGCTCGTGGTTCCTGCGCACGCTCGAGCAGCGCTTCGGCCGTGACACGTTCGACGCCTACCTCAAGGGTTATTTCGCGCACTTCGCGTTCCAGAGCATCGATACCAACACGATGTTCGCTTATCTCAAGGCGAACCTCCTCGATAAGTATCCGGGCAAGATGACCGAAGCGGAGGCCCGCGCGTGGATCTGGCAGCCCGGTATCCCGAAAGATGCGCCGCTGCCCACGTCGGCGCGTTTCGACAACATCGACAGGGAGCGCACTGCGTTTCTCGGCGGCACGCTCACGGCCGACAAGCTCGATGCGAAGGGCTGGAACACGCAGGAGTGGATGTACTTCCTCGATCGCATGCCCGACGTGCCGCCGCTGGCGAAGATGACCGAACTGGATGCCGCCTGGCACCTCACCGGTACGCCGAACGCCGAGATCGGCATGCGCTGGTATGCCCATGCCATCGCCGCCGGTGACAAGGCCGTCTGGCCGGCCGCCGCGGAGCACATGGCCCGCATCGGCCGCCTCTACCTGACCACGCCGGTGTACCGCGCCTTCGCACGCACGCCGGAAGGCCTGGCGTATGCGAAGCAGACCTACGCGAAGGCAAAGAGCGGCTATCACCCGATGACCCAGCAGGCCGTGGAACGCATCCTCGCCGGTACATCGAAGAAAAAATAACGCACGAAGTTACGACCCCCTGCCGGTCGTAACACTTGCATCCCCGTCCGACGCCCCGCATCTTGCGGGGCGTCCCCGTTTCAGGCTTTCCGTTCATGGCTAAGACCCCCACGCTCGCCTCGCCCTCCGGTCGTCCGCTCTGGCAGCGGCTGCTGCTGCGCCGGCTGAAGTTCCTCGTCATCGTGGCGGCGGTGCTCGGCGTGGCCGCCGGCGGCACCTACCTGTTCGCGCCGAACCTGCTGATCAAGGGCGATGCCGCGCGCAAGGCCATGACGGCACACATGGAAAAGCAGACCATCGTGGCGGGCGATACCACATGGTCCTATTACGAGGGTGGCAACGGTCCGACGATCGTGCTGCTGCACGGTTTCGCGGCCAACAAGGAAACCTGGCTCGACATGGCGAAGAGCCTGTCCGACCACTTCCACGTGGTCGCCCCCGACCTGCCGGGCTGGGGCGAATCGTCGCGGAACGGGAACGGCGACTATGGAATTACGGCGCAGGCCGCCCGCCTGGAACATTTTGCGCAGGCGCTCAACCTGAAAGGCTTCCTGCTCGTCGGCCACTCGATGGGAGGCGCCATCGCAGGCGTCTACGCGAGCGAGCACCCCGAGCGCGTCGGCGGGCTGGTGCTGATGAGCTCGCTCGGCCTGACGTTCAAGGACAACGACTTCGTCCGCGACGTGAAGGCAGGCAAAGATCCGTTCATCTTCAACGACCGGGCTGACCTCGAGAGCCTGCTGGCCCGCATCTTCCTCAAGGCCCCGTCCATTCCCGGCCGGATCGAAGACGCCCTGCTCGACCGTAACCAGCAGGACCGCAGCTTCATCGAGCGCACGTTCAACCAGCTCAAGGAACCCGCGCAGGCATACGCGCTTGATCCGATCATCGGCAAGCTGGGCATGCCGGTCCTCGGTGTGTGGTGCCGCGATGACAGGATCATCGATATCTCGGCGCTCGACACCCTGCGTGCCGGGCTCAAGAGCTCACCGGCCATCGGCGCGACGGTGATGAACGGCTGTGGGCATATGCCCATGATCGAAAAGCCCGACGAGACGGCGCAGATCCTCAAGGGCTTCGCGCTGGCGCACTAGGGCATGGTGGCGAGAAGATGTCGCGCGTGCATTCAATCCACACCATGCTTGCGACATCGTTTCGCGATGCCATCAATCCGCGACATCCGCGACCAGCCGATCCAGCTGCATCTTCAACCCGCTGCCGTGCTGGCGCAGCCAGTTCCTCTGCTCCTTCCAGTCCGGGAAGATCGCCTCCACCTGGTGCCAGAAACGCGGCGAGTGGTTGCGCACCTTCAGGTGGCAGAGTTCATGCGCCAGCACGTAGCGCAGTGCCGCGGGTGGCGCGAGCGCCAGTGCCAGGTCGAGGTTGATCCTGTCTCGCGTATCGAGGCTGCCCCACAGGCTTTTCAGCGGACGGATGCGCAACGCCGTGGGCGCGGCATTGATCTGCGGGATATAGGCGGGGAGCCAACGCGATACGTCGCGCCGGATCTGCGCTTCGAAATGCGTTGCCAGCAGGCCCCGGGACACGAGTAGCGCACGGGTGTTCGGCTTCGGGATCACCAGTGTCAGCCGGTCGGTGCCCTGGTCCACGCGCGGGTACGGACCCTCGGCCCATTCCAGGAGCGTCTCTTCCCCACGCAACGGAAACGTCGCGGGCACGCCCACGCGCAGCGGCGGCAACGGCTCGGCATGCACCTGGAACTCGCCGAGCTTCTGCTCCAGCCAGTCCGCGTGGTGACGCAGGAAGGCGGTCATCTGCGCCGTATGCGTGCCGTTCGGATAGGTGAGCCGCGCACCCTTGGGCGTCACCGTGAGCCGGAGGCGGCGCGCACGGGGATGCGCCGCCTTGAGCACGCGGATCGTGCCGCCCGTAGGCGTCGATAGTTCGAGCCAGCTGTTGTCTTCCGATGCCATGTCGCGAGTCTCTGGTCGATCCCGACGAACATCCCACCCGGCCATGTCACATCCTGCGACCGGTTACTCCGGGCGGGGCAGTTTGAACCAGTCTTCCAGCTTGCCCAGCAGCCGGGCGTATTCGCCTGCCATGAGGGTGAAGTTGGCATCCATCTCGGCGGCGGCCGACTCGGGGCTGTCGGCCTGCTCGTCGAGCACCACGTCGGTGAACTTGATCTTACGCAGGATCAGGTCTTCGCCAAGCACGAACGAGATGCGGTCGTCATAGACGAGACCCAGCTGGAACACCTGCTTGCCCGTGCGCAGGTGCTCGCGGATCTCATCGGCATCGAGATCCTGCCGGCGGCAGCGCGCGATGGCGCCCGACGCGGTGGCCGGATCACGCAGCTCGCACTCGTCGCCCAGCACGAGGCCCTCCGGCAACTCACCCGTGGACACCCAGTGCGTCATGAGGATGCGCGGCGACTCCTCGGGCGCCAGCGGCACGGCCGGGAAGCTGCCCAGTGCTTCGCGAATCTGGCTGAGCGTGTTCTCGGCCGACTTGCGGCTCGAGGTATCGAGCACCAGCCAGCCGTTTTTCTTGTCGACATACGCCGACATGCGCGAGCTGCGCACGAAAGCGCGCGGCAGCAGCTCGTTCATCACGTCATCCTTGATGCGCTTGCGCTCGCGGCCGTTGACCTTGCGGGCCTCCTCGTCGGCGATCTTCTGCACGCGGTTGGCCAGTTCGTCGTTCACCACCGAGGACGGCAGGAGCTTGTCTTCGCTGCCCACGCTGACCATGGTGTTGCGGGCCACGGAATGCACCAGCGGCTCCTGGTTACGCCCCAGCGGCGAAATGAAGCCCCGCGTGCCCATTTCCATGGGGCCGACCGGGCGCAGGCGATGTTCGGGAAGGGCTTCTTCCAGGCGCTCGAGATCGGCGGCCACGGACTCGGAAAAACGGAAAAGCGTCAGGTTGCGATAAAACATGTATCAGTCAATCTCATGCGAATGAAGGGTCGAAGCGGGCGACAGGGCACCCGCCGACGAAGGTGCCTGGATGACTCGATGGATCAGATGACCTTGGCGATCGCGTGGGCGACACGCGGCAGGTTGCCCTCGTTGAGCGCGGCCACGCAGATGCGACCCGTGCCCACGGCGTAAATGCCGAATTCCGTGCGCAGGCGGTCGACCTGTGCCGGGGTAAGACCCGAGTACGAGAACATGCCGCGCTGCTTCTGGATGAAGTCGAAGTTGCCGTGCGCCGAGAGGCGCTCGGTGAGGCCACGGCGCATGGCGCGGATGCGTTCGCGCATCTCGCCCAGTTCCTTTTCCCAGGTGGCGCGCAGGGCGTCGTGGTTGAGCACGGCTGACACCACGGCCGCACCATGGGTGGGCGGGTTCGAGTAATTGGTGCGGATCACGCGCTTCAGCTGCGACTGCACGCGCACGGCTTCGTCGTGCGAGCCGGTCACGATCGACAGCGCGCCCACGCGCTCGCCATACAGCGAGAACGACTTGGAGAACGACGAGGCCACGAAGAACGGCAGGCCGGAGTCAGCGAAAAGGCGCACCGCAAGGCCGTCGGCGTCGATGCCGTCACCAAAGCCCTGGTAGGCGATATCGATGAAAGGCACCAGCCCGTGCGAACGGACGGCCTCGATCACGCGAGCCCAGTCGTCGGCACCGAGATCGACACCGGTCGGGTTGTGGCAGCAGGCATGCAGGACGACGATGGCGCCCTTCGGCAGCTTCGCGAAACCGGCGAGCATGGCCTCGATATCCACGCCGTGCGTGGCGGCATCGTAATAGGGGTAATCGACCACCTCGAAGCCCGCGCCCTCGAACAGGGCACGGTGGTTTTCCCAGCTCGGGTTGCTGATGGCGACCGGCACCGACGGATTCAGGCGCTTCAGGAAATCGGCGCCGACCTTCAGTGCGCCGGTGCCGCCCAGTGCCTGCGCGGTGACCACGCGGCGATCGGCCAGCAGCGGCGATTCCGCCCCGAACAGGAGCTTCTGCACGGCGCTGTCGTACAGGGCGATACCGTCGATGGGCAGGTAGCCGCGCGGCAGCTGCGCCTCCAGGCGCGCCTTCTCGGCTTCGCGCACGGCGCGCAGCAGGGGCACCTGGCCGTTGGCGTCGTAATACACGCCCACGCCCAGGTTCACCTTGTCGGTGCGCGCGTCGGCACCGAACGCTTCGTTGAGGCCGAGGATGGGATCGCGCGGTGCGAGTTCGACGGAAGAGAAGAGTGTCATGGTCGTCAGGCCTGAAGCGGTTAGAAGAAATGATCAGTCGTTTTCGTCGCTGGCGTCGCCACCGGCAAGCCACGCGTGTACGTCGGCGCTTGCCGCGCCATCACGTGAGCCGAGCGACGCGAAGTCGAAGAGGTTGCGGTCGGTGAGCTGCGACGGGGCAATGTCTCCCATCGCACGGAAGATGGTCTCGCTGCGGCCGGGGTTGGTCTTTTCCCAGTCTTCCAGCATGCGTTTCACCACCTTGCGCTGCATGTTCTCCTGCGAGCCGCACAGGTTGCACGGGATGATGGGGAACGCGCGTGCTTCCGCATACGTGGCGATGTCGTCCTCGCGGCAGTACGCCAGCGGGCGGATGACCACGTGCCGACCGTCGTCGGACAGCAGCTTGGGGGGCATGGCCTTCAGGCTGCCCTGGTAGAACATGTTCAGGAAGAAGGTACCGAGGATGTCGTCGCGGTGGTGACCCAGGGCGATCTTCGTGATGCCGTTGTCGCTGGCCCACTGGTACAGGGCGCCGCGGCGCATGCGCGAGCACAGGCTGCACATGGTCTTGCCCTGCGGGATCACCCGGGTGACCACGCTGTAGGTGTCCTGCTCGATCACGTGGTACGGGATGTTCCGTCCCGCCAGGTACTCCGGAAGCACGTGCGCCGGGAAATCGGGCTGTTTCTGGTCGAGGTTCACCGCGATCAGCTCGAAACGGACCGGCGCCTTCGCCTGCAGCGAAAGGAGCATGTCGAGCATCGTGTAGGAGTCCTTGCCGCCGGACAGGCAGACCATGATCCGGTCGCCGTCCTGGATCATGCCGAAGTCGGCGATCGCCTGGCCGACCTGGCGGCGCAGGCGCTTGGCCAGTTTGCCGGCTTCGTAGGTCTGCTTGCGGGTGGCGTCGGGAGAGGCGGACATGTTCCGGGGCATTCAGGGGAAGTGACCCCCTATTGTAGCCGCTGCGAACGGTCACGCCGGGGAGTTACACTCCCTTCTTCGCTTGCTGCCCGGCCCATACCCATGCAGGTTCAGGATACGTCCGAGCTCAACCAGCGCCTCGCGGAGCTGAGAGTGGAGCATCGCGACCTCGACGCCGCCATCGAGCACCTCGCGGCGGCCATGAGTCGCGACGAACTCCAGCTTACCCGCCTGAAAAAACGCAAGTTATTGCTGAAAGACACGATTTCCCGGATTGAAAGCCGGCTCATTCCCGATCTCGACGCCTGAGGCCACGATGGACCCTGTTCGCCTGGAAAGCGCCCACGTCACCCTCGAGCCCATGGCTCTCTCCCATGTGGAGCCGCTGGAGCGCGCCGCCGCCGACGGCGATCTCTGGGAGCTCTGGTTCACCTCCGTCCCCGCCCCGGGTGGCATGGCCGCCTACGTCGAGTCCGCCCTGCGCAGGCGGGCCGAAGGCGTGCACCTGCCGTGGGTCGTCCGCGAGAACACCAGCGGCGATATCGTCGGCACCACGCGCTACTACGACATCGTCAGCGACCCCTCCCGCGTGGCCATCGGCTACACGTGGTACGCGAAGCGCTGGCAGCGCAGCCATCTCAACACGGCCTGCAAGCACCTGCTGCTGTCGAATGCATTCCAGAACGCCGGCGTGGTCGCGGTGGAGTTCCACACCGATGTCTACAACCAGGATTCGCAGCGGGCGATCGAAAAGCTGGGCGCGAAGCGGGAAGGCGTGCTGCGGGCCCACATGCACCGTCCCGACGGCTCGCTGCGCGATACGGTCTGCTACAGCATCCTCGCTACCGAATGGGCCGATGTCGACAAGTGGCTGCAGCTTCGGCTGAAGCGCCTGCTGCACCGCGACTGACGGCCCGCCGGACATCGGCCCGCGGATGCAGTCAGTCCGCCGCCGTCGTCACCGCTTCCGGGTGTGACGGATGAACGACCAGCGTCGCCGTCATGCCCGCCGCCAGCACCGTACCTGCCGGCAGATGGTCACTATCGATGCGCACCCGCACCGGCACGCGCTGCGCCAGGCGCACCCAGTTGAAGGTGGGATTCACGTCGGCGAGCAGGTCGCTGCCGGTCGGGTTGTCGGCATCGGTGATACCGCGCGCGATGCTTTCCACCGCACCGGTAAGACGATAGCCACCGCTCATGAGCCGGATATCCACGGCGTCGCCAATGCGCACGGCCGGCAGCTTCGTTTCCTCGAAATACCCGTAGATCCAGTAGGAATGGCTGTCGATCAGCGCGAGGCGCGCCGTCCCGGCACTCGCGTAATCGCCTACCCGCACGTCGAGGTTCGTGACGTAACCGTCGACCGGCGCGCGCACGTCGGTACGATCCAGGTTGAGCTGCGCCGAGGCCAGTTCCACCTGCGCCTGTGCCACGGCCGCCAGCGACTGCTGCTGGGACGCGCTGGCCTGCTTCGTGCTCGCCTGCGATTGCTGCCAGCCGGCCTTCGCCGCATTGGCCGCCGCCAGGGCGTTGGCCTTGTCTTCCGCCGAGATCACGTTGTTGATGAGCTTCTGGCGACGCTCGGACTGCGCTTCGTACATCTCGAAGTTCGCGCGGCTCTGCTGGGCACCCGCGGCGGCGGCGTTGATGCTGGCGCCTGCAGCACGCGCGGCGGCCTCGGCGGCGTTGAGGTTGGCTTCCGCCTGGGCCACGGCATTGACGTAACGCGCCTTGTCGACCACGAAGAGCAGGTCGCCCTTCTTCACCGTCTGGTTGTCGATCACCTTGACGTCGGTGACGAGGCCGGCCACGTCGGGCGCGATGCGGACGATCTCCGCGCGCACGCGTCCGTCGCGTGTCCACGGTGAATACATGTAGTGCTTCCACAGCGCATGGCCAATGATGGCTGCGACGACCACGACGATCGCGGTCACGGCGAAGCGGATGAGACTGGCGATTTTCATGACGTCATCACTCAGAGCAGGAAGAGCGCGAAAGCGCCGAAGACACAGACGAAGACAGCGAGGCGAAACAGCGGCGGATGCCAGACGGGCCGGTAGAAGCCGAAGCGACCGGCCAGTCCGTCGAGCAGCCAGAGCAGCAGTATCGACAGGACGAAGAGGACGAGGAGCCCGGGGACAAGGGCGTCGCCGAGTGCGATCTCACGAGGCATTGACGATCTCCCTGGCCAGCGGCACGTCGGGCATGTAAGCCGCAAGCACGGATTCACCATCCAGCAGGGCCATGCGTACGAGGTGGAGGTGATTGAGCAGGTAATGCACGTCGTCGTGCTCGCCGATGCTCGCGATGGCGGTTGCCACGGCGTCACGGGCCAGCAGGTACGACGCCGGGTCGGGTTTTTCGTAGAAGCGGGCCAGCGTATGCAGCGCGTCGTCGAGGTAAGGGCGCAGCGTCGTGGGCAACGCACGCAACGACATGTCGTGGCGCAGTTCGATGAGCGCGCGACCGGTTTCGTGCACTGCCAGCGCCCAGGCGATCAGCGCACGCGAATCCGCACTGCCCGGCTCGGTCTGCGCCACGACCTGGCTGAAGAGATCGTGGTTGATGCTCTCGAAACGGTGACGCAGCCCCGGCAGCGGCGCTTCCGCGGCCAGTGCCACCTGGCTGCGCAACCTTGCCAGCTGGCGACGGCGCAACCATGCACTGCCGACCGCCGGCGGGATCACGATGAACGCCACCGCCGCCGCCCCCAGCCCTGCCGCCTGTGCAATCGCGTCGTTGATGAAGTGCGCCGGGTCGAAGACCTGGGTGTTCTTCAACGCCAGGATGTAAGCCATGCCCATCGCCCAGCCCAGGCCGTATGACGCAAAGCGCGGTGTCATCATCAACACCAGGCCCACCGCAAGGAACGGCGCGACGCCGGCAATCAGGAGGCCATAGCCATCCACCCGCGTCAGCACGAAGAACTCGCAGATGAAGGCCATGGTCATGCCGGTGATGTAGCCCAGCATCACGTGCCACGTGACGCGCGTCGGGTTGGGCGTGGTGGCGAACAGCCCGGCGAACACCGTGGCCAGCAACATGGCACTCGAGCCGAGCGGCCACGCCGTGCCGATCCAGAACGCACCGAGGACGAGCATGGTGACCGTCGCGCGGAAGGTCGCCAGCCCCGCACCCACGAAATCGTTGCCGCGATCGAAGCGGACGCGCTCGGTAGAGCCCATCACGACGCGTGGCGTCTGCAGGGAGGCGGCGGCATCGACGTAGGCATGGAGCTCATCGACGAAGCGTGCGAGCAGTGATGCACCGGTCTCGAAGTCGCGCCTGTCCAGCGGGTCGTCGAGCGTCGCGGCGAGCGTCGTCGTGCTGCCGCGCATCGTCTCGCGGGCCTGTACCAGGCGAGGCAAAAGCACACGTGCGGCGGCGCCGGCTTCGATCGGTGCATCCAGCGCGTCGCCGATAGGCGCATACAGCTGGATCAGCGTATCGGCCGCCCGGTCACGGTGCGCGGCCTTGAGGCGATTGATCAGGTGATGCAGCGACTGGAAGCTGGTCGACGCGGCCATGAAGCGCGTATTGAACAGGCGCAGGTGGCTGCTACGTGCACGCGCCTCGGAGTCCTCGAAGATCACGGAGCTGCGCAGGTCTTCGAGCGTCACGGCAGCGCGGACGAAGCGCAGGTGTGCCTTCTCCATCGTATCCCGCGCCATGACGCCGCCGGTGCTGTCGCGCACGAAACCCACGAACTGCGCGAACTGCTCGCGTGCCGCACGGCGAAGCACGTCGCGCATGCGGCTGGGGAAAATGATGTCGTTCACGAGGCCGCTGACCAGCAGTCCCAGCAGGACTTCACTGATGCGGGCCCAGGCCGAATCGAAGACACCCGGCGGGTTGTCGATGACGGGAATCGCGACGATGGCCGCAGTGTAGCCACCGAGCACGAAGGCATACGACTTGAAGTTGCGGTACAGCGTTGCGCCACCGGCGCACACGCCGATCCAGAGCGACAGCGCGAGCAGGAAAGGATCGCGCTCCTGCGGGAAGGCGGCCACGATGCCGATCGCAACGGTGGCACCCGCCATGGTGCCGATGGCACGGTAGAAACTCTTCGCCAGCACCATGCCCGACTGGCGATTCGCCACGATGATCGTCGTGAGCATGGCCGTGCCGGGCGCCGGCAGGGCAAATCGCATGGCGATCCAGCCGGCCAGGAAGAAGGCGGTCAGGGTCTTGACGACGAACAGCCACACCGATGCCTCTTCGCGCAGGGCATCGGCGATCGCGCGACGCGTCGAAGGTGCACTGGTTGAAAGATCGGCAGCTGACATGGCGCTCCCCTTACTCCCCGAAGCCGGCTAGCATTTTCTTGAGCAGGACCTCGAGCAGCCCCTGCTCCGCCGCGCTCAGGTTACGTGTCTGCGAGCCCAGAAGCTTGGCGATATCCGGCAGGAAGCTTTCGATCAGGGCCACGCCGCTCGCGGTGAGCGTCAGCGTGACCTTGCGACGATCGCCATCGTCACCCGACCGGACGATCCAGCCTCTTTCGCACAGAAGGGTCGTCAGCCGCGTGACGTTCGCGGACTTCTCGCCCGTGGCCTCGGCGAGCTGCGAGGGGTTGAGCGCGTTGTCCGGCGCCCCGTAGAGCATCATCAGCACGTTGTATTCCGGGTGGTTCAGGCCGTAGGGACGCAGCAGGGCGTTGGCCTGGTCGTTCACTTCCTTGTGCAGGTGCCTGATGAGGCGCACGACGATCGCCGGCTCCCGCGGGAAAGCGGGAAACTTGGCTCGGGTCACGTCGAGGCGCGCCTCGGTGGGGGCGAAATCGCTCATGGGGCTGTCCGGAAACGGGTCACCTCATAAGTATATATTTCATGTCTGAATTATCAATAAAGGTAGCTTACCGGAGAAACTTGCGGCTGACGGGCAAAAAGAAACCGTGCCCGTCGAGGGCACGGTTTTTTTTGGGCGCGCTACGGTCGCGCTCTACAGCGCGCCGCCAACAGGACGTATTACTTGATGGGGATGGTTTCGAAGCCGCCACCCTGCGGCGCAGGCGTATCCCGCGACGGCGACGGCGGGGGCGGAGCATCCGGGCGGCCGGGGCCAGCGCCACGGGTGCCACAGGTGTAGGCACCCCAGTCCTGGGCACCGTCACGCGGGTCGCCCATCGGCTTGACCGTATCGGCACCCAGCTTGGCGGCCTCGTTCTTGGCCAGCACTTCCAGTTCGTCGCGCACCTTCAGGTCGTTGCGGTCGACCGGGCCGACGCGGCTCTGGACCGAGACGGACACCCTGCCCTGGTTCGTGCAGCTGGACACGTCGCCGTTCCAGGCGGTGTGGACGTTGCGGGCGCTGTCATCGAGCTTGATGCCCCAGGAGCAGGCGCTCAATGCCAGCGGGACGAGAAGGACGAGGGCTTTGCGCATGGGTAACTCCGGATAAGACGGTCGGTGGCTATGCTAGCCGGACGAAAGCAAAGGTGCGATCCGGTCGGATCGCACCTGCCCTGATGCGTTACTTTTTCTTCGGTCCAGCCGCCGGCGCGCTCGCCCCGGCGGGAGCCGTCTTGGCGGAAGCCGCCTTGCCGACATCCTTCGCCGGCTGTCCATCGGCGTCCACGACGTGGACTTCGCCCAGGTTCAGCGCACGCACCGGGGCCTCGATCTTGCGAAGGTCACCGACGATCACCCAGGTGAGCGCATCGGGGTGGATGACCGACGAAAGCGCTGCCTCGGCGTCTTTCTGGTCGACGCCTTCGATACGCGACTTGAGCGTCTGCACGTAGTCGTCGGGACGGTCGTAGACGACGATGCCGGTGACGGCACCCAGCACGGCCGACGTGGTCTCGAAGCTACCCGGCAGGGCGCGGACGCGCTGCGAGCGGATCTTCGCGATCTCGTCGTCGGTGAGCGGCTTCGTGCCGATGACGGCACGGGCTTCCTTGAGGATTTCCGCCGCCGACTCCGCGGTCTTGTCGGTCTGCACCGGGGCGTAGAACAGCATGGGCCGCTGGCCCTGCGCATCGGACAGCATGCTGCCCGCGCCATAAGCCCAGCGCTTTTCCTCGCGCAGGTTCATGTTGAGGCGCGAGGTGAACGTGCCACCGAACGCGCCGTTCGCGATGCCGAGGTCGAGCGCATTCTTCGCCTTCGTCGACGGCGCGAGCAGCCCGGCGAGGATCAGCGACTGCGGTGCGTCGGTGCGATTGATCAGGAACACGCGCGGCTTCGGCTGCGCGGCGACCTCACCCACGTTCCTGGTCGGTACGGCCGTCGCGGGCGCCGCCCAGTCGCCGAACACGGCGTCGAGCTGGGGAAGGATCGCGGCCAGCGTGGTGTCACCCGCCACGAGGATGCGCACGTTGTCCGGGCGCAGGTAGTCACGCTGGAAGGTCGCCAGGTCGGCGGCCGTCAGCGACGTGATCGCTTTCTCCGTACCGCTGCCGGTGAAGGGAATGCCGTACGCGTGATCCTTGCCGTAGAGCAGTGGCGGCAGCGTGCGCAGGGCGAGGCTGGTCGGCTCCGTCTTCTCCTGCGCGATGCCTGCAAGCCACTGGCCGCGCACGCGTTCGATGTCGTCGGCCTTGAACGCCGGGTTGCGCGTGATACCACCGAAGAGCTCGAGTGACGGCTTCAGGTCGGAGTTCAGTGCGTTGAGGCCTACCGAGCAGGTGTCGAGCGAGCAGTCGGAACCGATGATGGCGCCCAGGCGCTCCTTGCGACGCGCCACTTCCACGGAGTCGAGCGTCTTCGTGCTTTCGTCGAGGAGAGCCGCCGTGAAGCTGGCCGTGCCGAGCTTGTGGCCCTGGTCGGCCGCGTAGCCCGCATCGAACAGCAGCTGCACCTGCGTGACCGGCACGGTGTGGCGCTCCGCGAGCACTACCTCGATGCCGTTCTTCAGCTTGCCGCGCTGAAGCGTCGGGAACGAGAGGTCGGGAAAGGTCTCGACCGCCGGGATGCCCTTGCTGCGATCCACTTCCGCTTTGCCCACGGCATACGTCTTCGCAGCCGGCGTGACAGCCGCGGGGCGACCCGACGCAACCGCCAGCCCGACCACGGCCTTGTCTTCCGCCGCCGGATCGAAACCCGGTGCGGCAGGCAGGACCGTGAGCGTGTAATCGCCCTTCGAAAGCCATGTCTTCGAGGCTCCCAGCACGGAGGCCGTGGTGGCCTTCTGCGCACGGTCGAGATCTTTCTTCCAGGCTTCCGGGTCGTTCCGGTAGACCTGGCCCTCGGCCAGGATCACGGCCTTGCCTCCGAAGCCACCGACCTTCTCGAGGCCACGCACGAAGCTGGCGCGATTGGTGACCTTGGCGCGTGCGAGTTCGTCGTCGGTGGGACCCGACGCGAGGAACGTCTTCCAGACATCCGCCACGGCGGCCTCGACCTTCGCGGGGTCGACGCCCTGCTTCACGTCGACCGTGAGCTGCACCTGGCTGGCGAGCGCGAACGGCGAGATGCTGAGGCTCACGTCGTCGGCCAGCTTGTCCTGGTACACGAGGCGCTGGTAAAGCCGCGAGGTCTTGCCGCCGCCGAGCGCCGTGGTGGCGAGGTCGAGCTGGATGGCATCGTCGCTGCCCAGCTGCGGCACGATCCACGTGCGGACGATGCGTGCCTGCGCCACCTGGTCGTGCTGCACGCCACGGGAGGATCTCTCCACCGGCGTGATCCACGCCTGCTGGCGAGGAACCGGCGGGCCGGCGGGAATGTCACCGAAATACTTTTCGGCCTTGGCCTTCGCCTGCGCCAGCGTGATGTCGCCCGCCAGCACCAGCGTGGTGTTGGCCGCGCCGTAGTAGTCGTTGAACCACTTCTTCACGTCACCCAGCGACGCGGCGTCGAGGTCGGACATCGAGCCGATGGTGTCGTGGTGGTACGGATGGTTGGCCGGGAAGGTGTTCACCAGCACGTTTTCGTCGACGCGACCGTAGGGACGGTTTTCGCCCTGGCGCTTTTCGTTCTGCACCACGCCGCGTTGCGTGTCGAGCTCCTTCTGGCCGATAGCGCCGAGGAGGTGACCCATGCGGTCCGATTCCATCCACAGCGCCATGTCGACCGCCGTGGTGGGCACGGTCTCGAAATAGTTCGTGCGATCGAACCACGTCGTGCCGTTCATGTCGGTCGCGCCGGCCAGCTCGAAGGGCTGGAAGTAGGTGCCCTTGCGGTTTTCGGAGCCCGAGAACATGAGGTGCTCGAACAGGTGCGCGAAGCCCGTCTTGCCGGCGAGCTCGTCCGCGGAGCCCACGTGGTACCAGATGCTGACCGCGACGACCGGCGCCTTGTGGTCCTCATGCACCACGACCGTGAGGCCGTTGGGCAACTGGAAGCGGGTGTAGGGGATATCCGGGATGGCATCGGGTGCGGCAGGTGCGGCAACGGCGGCACCAACGACGGACATGAGTCCGGCGGCGAGCAGGGCGAAACGGTTCTTCATGCAGGGCTCCCGGGCCTTCGTGGCCCTTGTCCCATGGAGGCTAGCCCGCCCGGTCCTTCGGGCGCAATCGGTCGTCATGCACGGTGCGGACGGTGTCCGATGACGGGCGGTCAGTGTCCGCGGACAGACACTGCAGGAACAGCCGGGTGACAAACCTCATGCGAATCAGCTGATTGCGCACCCTTAAAGGCTGGCACGGCGTTTGCCTTAATACCTACACCAACCCAACCCGCCAAAAGGATCCACGCCATGAAACACGAACTCCTGATCATGCGCAGCCTGCTCGTCGCCTCCATGCTCGTCTGCGGCCTCATTCTCGGCAACATGCTCACCTACACCGGCAACCCGGTGCAGCTGGCATCGGCCGCCCCGGTCATCGCCCCTGTCTCGGCCTCATAATGGCGGCATGCCCCACGTCATCCTCTTCCGTCCCGAGATCCCGCCCAACACGGGCAACGTCATCCGCCTGTGCGCCAATACCGGCGCGACCCTGCACCTGGTGAAACCGCTCGGCTTCGAGCTGGACGATACCCGCCTGCGGCGCGCCGGCCTGGATTACCACGAATTCGCCAGCGTGGCCGTGCACGAGAACCTCGACGCCTGCCTCGCCGCTATCGGCCATCCCCGCGTGTTCGCGTTCTCCACGCGTGGCCAGCAACTCCATACCGACATCCGGTTCGAAGAAGGCGATGCGCTGCTCTTCGGCTGTGAGACGGCAGGCCTGCCCGACGACGTACTGGATGCCCTGCCCGCCGCGCAGCGGGTGCGCCTGCCCATGCGTCCGGGCAATCGCAGCCTCAACCTCTCCAACGCCGTGGCCGTTGCCGTCTTCGAGACCTGGCGCCAGTCGGGCTTCGACGGCGCGGCATAAGGCGCCACCCGCCAGCTACAATCGGGGAATGACTTCTGATCGCCCCACGGCCGATGCCGGCCCGAACCGCTTCCTGCCCCGTCCGCTCCGCGTCCTGGCCGGCCGCGCCATGGAATCCGCACTCAATCGCGCGGTGGATCTCGACCCCGATACCCGCGCGCGCTTCGACAGGCTCGAGGGGCGCAGCGTGCAGGTGCACCTCGTCGGCCCCGAGATGGCCGTCCGCGTCAGCGTGGAACAGGGCCGGCTCCGCGTCGGCCCACCGGGCGAAGGCGGCAGCCTGCGGGTCACCGCCTCGCCCGGCAGCCTGCTGGCCATGGCGCTGCGTCGTGACGACGACGGTGTAGCGCCCGGCAAGGTCGACATTGCGGGCGACGCCGATCTTGCACGCCGGCTGGAACGGCTGGCCCGGCAGTTTGCCCCGGATGTGGAAGAGGCATTCGCGAAGACCTTCGGCGACACCATCGGCGTGCCGCTGGCGCGGGCGCTGCTGGCCGGGCTCACCCACGCGAAGGAAACCGCGTCGCACCTGACCGAAGACGGTGCCGACTGGCTGCGCGACGAAGCACGCGTCGCCGTCGCGCCCGGCGAGATGGATATCTTCCTCGATGGCGTGGATGCGGTGCGCGAGCGCACCGAACGCGCCGAGGCGCGGCTTGCCCGCCTCGAACGCGCGCTGAAGGAGCGCCACGCATGACCTCGTTCCGCCTCGCTCCGCGCCTGCTCCGTGTCGCCGCCATCCTGCTCAAGTACCAGCTCGACGAACTCGTCGAAGGCGCGCACCTGTATCGCCCGCTCAAGCTGATCCGCCCGTTCTTCCCCGGCCCCGCCGCCGATACGCGCGGCCTGTCGCGCGGCGCGCGCCTGCGTCTGGCGCTGACCGAACTCGGCCCCATCTTCGTCAAGGCGGGGCAGGTGCTTTCCACGCGCCGCGACCTCGTGCCCGGCGATATCGCCGACGACCTTGCGCTGTTGCAGGACCAGGTGCCGCCGTTCCCCGGTGCCGAAGCACGCGCCATCGTCGAGCGCGAACTGCGTGCGCCGGTGACCACGCTGTACGCGCACTTCGACGAAACGCCACTGGCGTCGGCCTCCATCGCGCAGGTGCACGCGGCGACGCTGCATGACGGCCGGGAGGTCGTGGTCAAGGTGCTGCGCCCGGGCATCGACAAACGCGTCGAGCGCGATGTCGGCCTGCTGCGCGCGCTGGGCGAGCTTGCGCAGCGCTGGCACCCGAATGCCGACAAGATCCGCCCGCTGGAAGTGGTCGCCGAAGTCGAGAAGATGCTTTCGAACGAACTCGACCTGCAGCGCGAAGGCGCCAGCGCCAGCCTGCTCAAGCGCAACTTCGCCAGCGGCATCGACATGTACGTGCCCGAGGTCCACTGGGATTTCAGCACCGACGGCGTGCTGACGCTCGAGCGCGTGCGTGGTGTCAGCGCCGACGACATCGTGGCGATCGACGCGGCCGGGCTGGATCGCAAGCGGCTCGCCGAAAAGGGCGTGCGCATCTTTTACGAGCAGGTGTTCCGCGACAACTTCTTCCACGCCGACGCGCACCCCGGCAACATCTGGGTCGATCTCACGCGCGTGGACGAACCACGCTTCATCGCGCTCGACTTCGGCATCATGGGTTCGTTGCCGGAAGCCGACCAGTACTGGCTGGCCGAGAACTTCATCGCCCTGTTCGAGCGCGATTACGCCCGTATCGCGCAGTTGCACGTCGCCGCCGGCTGGATGCCCACGAACATCCGCCTCGATGAACTCGAAGCCGCCGTGCGGACCGTGTGCGAGCCGTACTTCACGCGCCCGCTGTCGCAGATATCCATTGCCGAGCTGGTGGTGAAACTGTTCCAGACGGCACGCCGATTCGAACTGACGCTGCAGCCGCAGTTGATCCTGCTCCAGAAAACGCTGCTGAACATCGAAGGCGTGGGCCGCATGCTCGATCCCGAGATCGACATCTGGGCCGTGGCGCACCCGGTGCTCAAGCGCATCCTGCGCGAGCGCTACAGCCTGCGCACCACGCTGCGCGACGTCCGTCGCCGGCTGCCCGAGTGGATCCACACCGCGCCGCGCATTCCCGAAATGGTTCGCGATGCCCTGCGCCAGGCGGGTAGCCCGCAGCAGCAGCTCGTCGCCGATCCGCTGGCGCTGGCCATGGCGCGCGACGATGCACGGCGCATGCGTCGACTGCTCGCCTGCGGCCTGCTCGGCGCCACGCTGCTCATCTGCGCGGCGCTGGTCGGTACGCTGTCGCCGCGCGGCACGTGGCCTGCCATCGTCGCCACCGTGGCAGGCGTGCTGGCATTCGTTGCCGGCTGGCCGCGCCGACTGCGCTGACCGTGACGCTCGAGATCCTCTACCAGGACGACCACATCGTGGCCGTCAACAAACCCGCCAACCTCGCCGTGCACCGGTCGAAGTTCGTGGGCCCGGACGATGCCTTCCTCGTCGACCTGCTTCGTGAGCAGGTCGACGGCCGCATCCATCTCGCGCATCGCCTGGACCGCGCGACATCGGGCGTGCTGCTTGCGGCGCGTTCGCCTGACGTGGCGGCCACGCTGGGCGAACAGTTCATGGACCGCACCGTGCGCAAGCGTTATCTCGCCGTGGCGCGCGGCTGGCCGGATCCCGACGAAGGCACGATCGATTACCCGCTGCCCGGTTCGCGCGACGACGGCCCGCGTCGCGAGGCGAGTACCGATTACCGGCGGCTCGCCACGACGGAAGTGGATATCCCGCTCGGCCGTTACCTGCAACAGCGCTATTCCCTGTTGCTCGCCGAGCCGCGCACCGGGCGCTTTCGCCAGATCCGCAAGCACTTCGCGCACATCCACCATCCGCTCGTGGGCGACAGCCAGCACGGTCGCGGCGACCACAATCGCCTGTTCAAGATCCACTTCGCTTCGCACCGGCTGCTGCTGCATGCGGTGCGCCTCGATTTCACCCACCCGGTGGACGGGCGCGCCATGTCGGTCGAGGCCAGCCTCGACGACACGTGGCGTCGCGTGATCGAGCGCTTCGGCTGGGGCGAGGCGTATCCGTGGCCGGTGCCGGCCCGGCAGCCGACACTGAAAACAGGGGAACCCGTGATGGTTCCCGACACGCCCCGACGCGAGGCTGACGCGGGTCACTGATAGACTCGTCCGCATCATGCTCATCGTCACGCGCTCCATTTCGATTCCCGACAACGAACTCGTCGAACGCTTCACGCGCGCCGATGGCCCCGGCGGCCAGCACGTGAACCGGACCGAGAGCGCCGTGGAACTGCGCTTCGACGTGGCGTCTTCGCCGTCGTTGCCCGAGGAAGTGCGTGCCCGGATGCTGGCGCGCAGCGACCGCCGCATGACCACGGACGGCACGCTCGTCATCCAGGCGCGGCGTTTCCGCGAACAGCCGCGTAATCGCGAAGACGCGCGCGACCGCCTCGCCGAATTCATTCGCGAAGCCACGGTGGTCGCCAAGAAGCGCGTGGCCACGAAGCCGACGCGGGGTTCGAAGGAGCGTCGCATCGCGGGCAAGGTGCAGCGCGGCGAGACCAAGCGCGGCCGGTCGAAGAACTTCACGCACGACTAGGCGTGAGTGCGGCCGTGCCGTGGTCGCACTCGGGTGCGCGACCGGTCGGTCAGCGCTCCGAGTGCCCCGACTCGTCGTAATCGCGATGCGTCAGAAGGCCGGGCCGGATCAGGTCGATGAACGCCCTCGCTTCCGGGCTGAGGAACTTCCCCTTGCGCATGACGACCCCGTAGCTGCGTTGCGGGAAATACTGGCGCAGGTTACGCACGGCGAGCTTGTCCCGGTCGGCGTCGGTGATGCAGATGCCCGTGACGATGGAGATGCCCAGGCCCATGGCCACGTATTGCTTGATCACGTCCCAGCCCCCGACCTCGATGGCCACCGTATACGGCACGTGCCGCTGCTGGAACACGAGGTCGACGAGACGGAACGTGGTGAGCCGCTGCGGTGGCAGGATCAGTCCGTAAGGCGAGAGGTCTTCCAGGCGGATGTCCTGCTTCGCCGCCAGCGGGTGGTCGGGCGGCATGATCAGCATGGGGTCGTAGTGGTAGACGGGCGCCCAGGCGATGTCGTTGGGTACGTCGAGCATGGAACCGATGGCGATGTCGGCCTCGTCGGCGCGCAGCAACGCCAGGCCGTCCTTGCCGGTCACGTTCGCCAGTTGTAGCTGCACGTCCGGGTAGCGCTCCCGATAAGCCTTCACCAGCGGCGGCAACAGGTACTGGATCGTCGACGAGCCGGCCGCCACCGTCAGCTTGCCGGCGTACGCGCGGCGCGTCTTTTTCTGGAACTCGCGATCGAGGTTTTCAAAGCCCTCCACCAGCGGCCGCGCGATGTCGTACAACGCCTCCCCGGCATCGGTCAGGGTGATGCGGCGCCGCGTGCGCTCCATCAACGGCACGCCCAGCTCCCGCTCCAGCGCCTTCAGCTGCAGGCTCACCGAGGGCTGCGACAGGAACAGCGCCTCCGCCGCCCGGCTCAAGGTGCCGAGCCGCGTGATGTACACGAAAGCCCGCAGCTGCTTGAGCCGGTTTCCCTTGTAATAAAACCGCGCGGGCGAGGGGCCCGCCTCACCGGCCAATGCTTTCCTCCCGGACCCTGACGACGATTTCCGGGGCACCGACGAGGATTTACCAGACCCCGACCAAGACTTCCCGGACGCCGACGAAGACTCCCCGGACGCCAAGGAAGCCTCTCCGGACGCAGTCAACGCCCCTGTAGGAGCGCGCCCTGCGCGCGATGGCCCCAGCGAAGACGCATCACCCGACGATTTCCTGCCTCTCCCTGTCTTCATGGCCGACTTTTCCCCTTGCCCATCAGCGAATTACAAACAACATTAACACCGTTAATGCAACCAATTGAAACTATTCCTTTGTCAAATCTGCGAGCCCGGGACTAGCGTACCCCTCAGACCCCCGCTCTGCAGAGGCACGCCCCATGGCCGTTCCGAAGACCGAAATCGATCCGCTCGCTGGCGTCCGCTTCGGCGCTGCTGCCGCCCCCGCCAGCCAATCCGGCACGCCCGACGGCCATGGAGCCGCCGATACCCACGCCGACATCCTCACCACTGAAGCCATCGCCTTCGTCGCCGGCCTGCACCGCCGCTTCGACGGCCGACGCCAGGCCCTGCTGGCCGAGCGAATCGTCCGACAGGCTCGCTATGACGCCGGCGAACTGCCGGATTTCCGCCCGGATACCGTCGCAATCCGCGAGGGTGACTGGGCCGTCGCCGCCATTCCCGCCGCCCTGCTCGATCGCCGCGTGGAAATCACCGGCCCGGTCGAGCGCAAGATGATCATCAACGCCCTGAACTCCGGCGCGAAGGTGTTCATGGCCGACTTCGAGGATTCCAGCGCGCCGACCTGGTCCAACCAGCTCGACGGCCAGCGCAACCTGCGCGACGCCGTGGATGGCAGCATCAGGTTCACCAACCCGGACGGCAAGGTCTACCGGGTCAACGACACGCCTGCCGTCCTCGTCGTCCGCCCGCGTGGCTGGCACCTGCCGGAACGGCATGCCGTGGTCGACGGCGAAACCGTCGCCGGGGCGCTGGTGGATTTCGGGCTTTTCGCCTTCCACAACGCGACGGCGCTGCACGCCTGCGATCGCGGCCCCTACTTCTACCTTCCGAAGCTGCAAAGCATGGAAGAGGCGGCGCTATGGAACGACGTGATATCCCACGCGGAAAGCGTGCTCGGACTGCCCGACGGCACCATGAAGGCGACCGTGCTGATCGAGACACTGCCAGCCGTGTTCCAGATGGACGAGATCATGCATGCGCTGCGCACGCGCCTCGTCGGGCTCAACTGCGGTCGCTGGGATTACATCTTCTCGTACCTGAAAACGTTCCGTCGCCACGCTAACCGCCTGCTGCCGGAGCGCGGCCAGGTCACCATGACCGTGCCGTTCCTCAAGGCGTATTCCGAGCTGCTCATACGCACCTGCCACCGGCGCGGCGCATTTGCCATGGGCGGCATGGCCGCACAGATTCCGATTCGCGGTGACGATGCGGCGAACGACGCCGCCATGGCGAAGGTGCGGGCCGACAAGCTGCGCGAAGTCACCGCCGGTCACGATGGCACGTGGGTTGCGCATCCGGCGCTCGTGCCGCTCGCCATGGAAATCTTCGATGCACACATGTCGACACCGAACCAGCTGCACGTGATGCGTGACGACGTGGTCGCCCCACGCGACGTGCTCATCGCACCGGCGATCGGCACCGTGACGCGCGCTGGTTTCGACAACAACGTGGAAGTCTGCCTGCGCTACACGGCAGCGTGGCTGGATGGACAGGGCTGCGTGCCTATCCACAACCTCATGGAAGACGCCGCCACCGCCGAAATCGCACGCGCACAGCTGTGGCAGTGGCTGCACCACGGCCCGCTCACCTTCAGCGACGAAGCGCCTGTCGACATCGCGTTGTTCGACCACGCGCTCGCGACTCACTGCCACCGCCTGCGCAACAGCACGTCGCCCGGCGCCGCGCGTGCCGAAGAAGCCGCTGCGCTGATCTCCACGCTCACGCATGCGGACGAGCTGCGCGATTTCCTCACGCTTCCCGCCTATGGCCAGCTCACCTGAACCACCCTTCCCTTCCACAGGAGCCACACGATGAAGACGCATGCCGCCGAACAGATCACGATGGACTGGAAGAACAACGAGCGCTGGAACGGCGTAGAGCGCCCGTATACCGCTGAAGACGTGGTGCGCCTGCGTGGCACCGTGCAGGTGGAATACACGCTGGCGCGGCGCGGGGCGGAGCGCCTGTGGCGTTCGATCCACGACACGCCGTACGTCAATGCGCTGGGCGCACTCACCGGCAACCAGGCCATGCAGCAGGTGAAGGCCGGGCTGCAGGCCATCTACCTCTCTGGCTGGCAGGTCGCGGCCGATGCGAACACCGCCGGCGCGATGTATCCCGACCAGTCGCTGTATCCCGTGGACTCCGTGCCGAACGTGGTGCGCAAGATCAACAAGACGCTGCTTCGCGCCGACCAGATCCATCACGCGGAAGGCAAGGATAACCTCGAGTGGCTGGTGCCGATCGTCGCTGATGCCGAGGCCGGCTTCGGTGGCGTACTCAATGCGTACGAGCTCATGAGCCACATGATCGAGGCGGGCGCCGCTGGCGTGCACTTCGAAGACCAGCTGGCAAGCGCGAAGAAGTGCGGCCACATGGGCGGCAAGGTGCTGGTACCGACACAGGAAGCCGTGCAGAAGCTCGTCGCGGCGCGACTCGCTGCCGACGTTGCCGGCGTGCCGACGCTCATCGTGGCGCGGACGGATGCGATGGGTGCGGCGTTGATCACCTCCGACATCGACGGGAACGACGTGCCGTTCCTCACCGGCAAGCGTACGGTGGAAGGCTTCTATGAAGCGAAACAGGGGCTCGACCAGGCGATCAGCCGCGGGCTTGCGTATGCGCCGTATGCCGATCTCCTGTGGTGCGAGACATCGACCCCGGACATGGATGAAGCGCGTCGTTTTGCCGAAGCGATCCACGCAAAGTTCCCCGGGAAGAAGCTGGCGTACAACTGCTCGCCGAGCTTCAACTGGAAGAAGAACCTCGATGAGAAGACGATCGCGAGCTTCCAGAAGGAACTCGGCGCGATGGGCTACGCCTTCCAGTTCATCACGCTGGCCGGCTTCCACGCGCTGAACTACTCCATGTTCCAGCTCGCGCGAGGCTATCGCGACCACCAGATGGCCGCTTACGTCGAATTGCAGGAAGCCGAGTTTGCGGCGGAGAAGGATGGCTATACGGCGGCAAAGCACCAGCGCGAAGTGGGCACGGGCTATTTCGATACGGTGAACCAGGTGATCGCCGGTTCACTCAGTTCGCTATCGGCGCTGCACGGATCGACGGAGCAGGAGCAGTTTCACCCGGCGTCCGCGGCCTGAAACGCCGCAGAACCTGCCGTCGCGCGGATCCGCTGGTTTGCCGTAGGAGCGCACCTTGTGCGCGACAGCTTCTCGCGACGAGCTGTCGCGCGCAAGGCGCGCTCCTACAGCGTTCGCGCGATCAACGGATGAGAAGTGGCAGATGTCCAGGGAGGCATATGTCGTGGGCGACGGGCATGGATCGCTGGCCTGGCATGGCATGACTACCAGTGATACGTGGCGCTGACCGTCGACGTACGACGGTTGCCCCATGAGCAACTGAGCTCGCCGTAGCACGCCGAGACGAAGTGCCTGTCGAACAGGTTGTTGACGTTAAGCGCCAGCGAGACGTGATCCAGCTCGTAATGCATCACCGCGTCGACCAGTGTGTAAGCCGGTACGTTGAAGTCCTGCGTGAGCGACGCGACGCGGACATCGGGATGGTACGTGCCGCCGTAGGTCCTGCCGACGCGACGCACGCCGCCGCCGAAGCCAAGGCCACGCGCCGGACCACCCTGCACCATGTAGTCCGCCCATACCGAGGCCATGTGCATCGGGACCGTGGTCGGCGGCTTGCCGATCTGCGGGGCTACGCTCGACTTGATGGTTTCGGCCTTCGTGTAGGTGTACGAGGCACGCACCTTCAGGCCCGTGGTGAGGTTGGCCACGCCTTCGAACTCGGCGCCGCGCGAGCGCACTTCGCCTGCGGCCATGGAAAACGTCGGGTGCACCGGATCGGTCACCAGCACATTGCCCTGGTGGATATTGAAAGCCGACAGGGTGACGAAGGCATCGACGCCGTTCGGCTGGTACCTGAAGCCGCCTTCGATCTGTCGCCCGGTGGTCGGGGCGAATCCACGACCGAGGTAATCGACGCCGCTGTTGGGCAGGAACGAGGTGGACCAGCTGACGTAGGGCGAGAGGCCCCACGACGTCAGGTAGACCAGGCCGACGCGTCCCGTGGTCTTGTCCTGCGTCTGGCGGCCTTCCGTATTCGCGATCTGGTCGAGTGCGCCGTTGGAAGCATAGTCGTGGCGCACGCCGAGCAGGGCGACCCAGCCGTCGCCGAACTTCAGCTGGTCCTGCGCGTAGACGCCGGTTTGCTTGAGGCTCTGCAGCGTACGCGACACCGGCGGGCCCAGCGCCGCATTCGGCTGGTTATAGAGAGGCGCGTAGGCGTTCAACGGATTGCCCAGCGCGCCGCTGTTGACGATGGAACCGTGGGACTGCGATACATCCAGGCCCATCAGTACGGCATGCGTGACGGGGCCGGTGGCGAAGTCCGCGGATACCTGGTTGTCCATCAGGTAGCTGTTGGCCTGCGTCTGCTGGTCGAAGGCGATGCGGTTGAAAGTGGCGTAGTCGGAACGCAGGTAGCCGTTGCCGTAGAGCTGCCGCCAGTTGGAGGTCTGTCGGGCCACGCGACCGTTCAGGTGGAAGGCCCAGACATCGTTGATACGGTGGTTGATGCGATAACCCACGCTCGCCTGCGTGCGACGGTAGCCATCCCAGTTCGTGTCGCCGGAGAACAGCGACGTGGGCAGCTTTCCGTTCGGGTTGTAGAGCACCGTGCCCTGTGCCGGCAGGAACGGGTATGCGCTGTTCGTCAGGTCGCGCTGGAAATTACCCAGCAGCGTGATGTCGGTATCGTCGTCCGGCTTATACGTAAGTGCCGGCGCGATCGCGACGCGTCGGTTATAGGTGTGGTCGATCTGCGTGTCGTTGTCATAGCCGATGGCCGTGAGGCGATAACGCCAGTGCCCGGCGGCATCGAGCGCGCCACCGTGATCGGTGCGGAGCTGTCGCTGCGAGTGGTTGCCGAACTGCACGCCCACCTCGTGGATCGGCTCGAGCGTCGGCATCTTGCTGGTCACGTCGATCAGGCCACCCGGGCTCGACTGACCGTACAGCACCGCGCTGGGCCCCTTGAGGACCGCAATCGAATCGATCAGATACGGCTCGATGCGCGAGGTCAGGCTGCCGGGCTGGAAGCGGAGGCCATCCTGGTAGATACCGAACGTGCTGGCGTTGAAGCCGCGGATGTACGGCCAGTCGTAGCGCTGGTCGGTGCCCGTCGCGTTCGACGTGACACCCGCCGAGTAGCCCAGTGCGTCGGTCAGGTTCTGCACGTTGCGCAGCGTCAGCTCGTCGCGGCTCACCACGGAAACCGACTGCGGCACCTCGATCAGCGGGGTGTCCGTCTTCGTCGCGCCGCGCGCCTGGGCGGCGGTATTGGCACGCACCTTCAGGCCCTGCAGGTCGGTGACTTTGTCCTTGTCGTTGACGTTGTCCTTGTCGTTAACATCGACGTTGACGTTGACGTTGTCCGCGGGGACATCGACGGCATGGACGAGCGGGGAAACGAGAAGCACGGCAATACACGCTGGAAGAGCGCGACGGATCAGGTGTTGAAGGGGGCGCACAGCAAGCTTCCTTGAAATAGAAGGAGTTGCTGGCTGGCTCGCGAAGGGAGTTGGCTGGCTGTCTGGGGGGGAGACTGCGAACCGAACGGACATGCCCGTGGTCGCGGCGTCATTCTCAGGCGCAATGGCAACCGCGTCAAGCAACGGCGCGTAACCGCCCATGCGTCATGACCACACCCCGTAGGAGCGCGCCGCGCGCGCGACATCTCCTCGCGACCATCTCCCCGGATTCACGCGTGAGATGGAGACATCGCCCTAAAAGATGTCGCGCGCGTGGCGTGCTCCCACATGGGCGTCGCTTTTAACGTTCCGGCGGCACCAGGGCGATCACCGTCCAGCCGGGCCTCGGCTCCAGCGGACGATTCGCCGACGCGATACGCAGGTCGCCCTTCTCTTCCACGCCAAACAACGGCACCGTGCGCGACCCGTACTGCTCGATGAAATGCGGCCAGTCGAAGGTTTCGGTCAGGCCTGTCGACTTGATGTGCCAGCCTTCCCCGAGCAGCTCCTGGAAGCGTGCATGGGTCATGTCGTCGGAGAACAGCGCGTTGGCCAGCAGGCTCCCGGCGAGCGACGCGCGACCATGGCTCTTTTCCGGCGCCAGGTTGCGTAGCCGATAGACCTTGTCGCGCCCGAACTCCTCGCGGTAATGCACGCTCGCCAGGGAGTTGAGTTCGCGATGCGTGGACATCGCGAGCAGGTGCCCGATGCCGGCGAGGTCGAGATTACGGTCCGCCGCCTGCGATTGTGGATTACCGAAGAACGTAGACAGCCCCGCCATGCGCGCCTTGCGGATACCGTTCCAGTCGTCGTCGGCGACGACCACGCGCAGGCCCTCGTTCGCGGCGAGCGCCGTCGCAACTTCGAGCGCCACAACGTCGGAGCCGTAGATCAACACGCCGCGCGGCTCAGGCTCGGCCACTTTCAGCCACCGCGCGAGCGGACGCGCCGTGGCGCTCTGGAACACCACCGTGCCGATGATCATGAGGAAGACCAGCGGCACCATCTTGTCGGCACCGACCATGCCCGCCTTCTCCAGGCGAATGGCAAACAGCGCCGACACGGAAGCCGCGACGATACCGCGCGGCGCGACCCACGCGATGAGCGCGCGCTCACGCCACGACATGCCACTGCCCAGGCTCGAGAAGAACACCGATACGGGACGAATCAGCAACTGCGCGATGAAGAAGATGATGATGCCGGCCGACAACGCACCGTTCGGCAGAGGCCAGCTCAGTCGCGCCGCGAGCAGGATGAACAACGTGGACACGAGCACCGTGGTGAGGTGCTCCTTGAAGTCCATGATGTCGTCGATGTGCACGTTGCGCATGTTGCCCAGCGCGATACCCATGATGGTCACGGCCAGCAGGCCCGACTCGTGCGCGATGTTGTTGGACAACGTGAAGGTCGCCAGTACGGCGGCCAGCGTGCCGAAGTTCTGCAGGTACTCAGGTATCCACTGCCGACGCAGCAGGTTGCCATGGATGAAACCCGCGACGAGACCCACGACGACGCCGGTCAGCACCGTGCCGACGAAGACGCCGATGGAATGGCCTTCGCGATGGGACACGATCGCTTCGTACACCAGCACGGCGAACAGTGCGCCGATCGGATCGATGACGATGCCTTCCCAGCGCAGGATGTTCGCGATGCGGGCATTGGGCCGCACCGTGCGCAGCATGGGAGCGATCACGGTAGGACCCGTCACGCAGGTCAACGCACCGAACAGCAGGGATAGCTCCCAGCTCAGGCCACCCACCCAGTGCGCCGCTGCCGCCAGCATGAGCAACGCGATCACCGCGCCATACGAGACCAGCCCGCGCACGGCATGCCCGATGCCCTTGAGCTCATGGAAGCGCAGCGTGAGGCTGCCCTCGAACAGGATCACCGCCACCGCCAGCGACACCATAGGGAACAGCAGGTCGCCCAGCACCTTGTCAGGCTGCAGCAGCCCGGTCACGGGGCCGGCCACGATGCCCGCCAGAAGAAGAAAGAGAATGGCCGGCAGACGAATCTGCCATGCCAGCCACTGACACAAAAACCCGATGCCGAACATCAGGGTCAGCAGCAAGCCAAGTTCGATACCCATCTCTACGCCTGTTCCGAAAAAAGAAAAACGGCCAACTCCGGGAGGAGGGCCGTCAAAGGAAAGCATAGGGAAGTGCAGGTGAAAAAAAAGGCCGGGTCCCGATGCTGGAGCGGGGGGAGGGAGGGTATCCAGCACCGGGACGGGGCGGACGGTTTGTTTAACGAACCGCCTGGTACAGAATTATCCGCGCGACTCTGCCATTCGTCAACCGGTCAGTACATGAAATAAGTATTAATCACGGGCGCAACGAAGGGTTAGCTAGTTATATCAATTAGTTAAGCTTTGATGCCGCACCTGAGCCTGTATTCCCGGGGCTGTCTGTCCCCGCGAGGCTGTCCGATGGAACGAAGCGGGCTTCGAGTGAGAAGCTTCGATGAAGGAAGTACAGGAAGCGAATGCTGACGTCCGCCGTAGCGCGTGTTGCCACCATGTCGGCCCTGCCGGTTGCAGGTGCAAAGTCGTACTGAAGATCCATCGTCTTCAGACGGCCGATCATCGGACCCGTGGCGCGGCGCATGTGGAGCTGAAGGTGACTGACGTACGGGCGGCCCTCTGCATCGCGAACGACGGCGGCGTCTCCTTCGAACTCGATGTCGTCCCCATCATCGATCTGCACGCCTTTCGGCATCGACTTACCATCGGGTACGCGATGCGTCCTGAAGCGGTAGTGCGTGCCATCCGCCGTCGTGGTCGTGGTCGTGGTCGTGGTCGCCAGGACCGCCTGGGAGCCTATGACCTGCTTCAGTTCGTCATACGAGGCGAACGCCTGGTCGGGGTGCTTCTTGATATCGAAGCTTTCGTGCTCGACCTCCGGCGTCGAGCCCCCGGTCACCGTGTTCGTGGTCGCGATCGTGCCGTTGAGGGACGTTCTGGGTACCGGTAGCCGTGCCAGCGCCTGGTCCAGTACTGCGTCGTTGGCCATGGCCTGATTCGCGACGGTCAGGCTCAGCACGATGGCGAAGATACTCTTATTCATTCCTTACACCCTGGTCCCGGCACGGCCATCCGTGCACGCGAGTCAAACGTACGCGTGGCGCGCTGCTGCCGCGTGGGCCATTGGTCATAATCGGCGCACGCATATCGCTGGAGCTTCAAGGTGATAAGTGGCTTCTCGATGCATACTCGACAGCACTCAAGGGATAAGGAAAGTCACAATGCGGACGACGGTCACTGCCTGCCTCGTCACTGCCCTTCTCATGATCCCGCCCATGGCGAGCGCCCAAAGACTTTCGTGGGATGCCACAAACCCGGGCAATATCTCGCCAGTCATAAACGCCATCCAAGACCACCACAGCGTGATCATTGGCGAAATGCATGGCACCACCGAGACGCCGGAACTGGCAGCGCAGATCGTCGCCGCTGCTTCGACGACCCGCCCGGTCATTGTCGGTCTGGAGCGCACATCGGATGAAACGACGGCACTGGAAGCGTATGTGGCGCATCCGGATCAGCCTGCCACCCGGGCCACGCTGCTCGCAGGTGATTCATGGTCGAAGGGCATGACGGATGGTCGCTCAAGCGAGGCCATGCTGCGCATGATCACGACGCTGGCGGAACTCAAGGCCAAGGGCGCCGACACCAAGGTCGTGACACTCATTCGGATACCCGTTGACATGCCCGCCGCGTTCGCGGCTGCGGGCGGTCCGCAGGCCTATGGCGATCAGTCGATGGCCGATGTCATCAGGGAGAATCTGCACACGGCGGCTGGCAATGCACTGTTCGTTGCCTACATGGGTAACCTGCATGCTTTGCCGGCCCTCGACATGAAGGCGACCCACGGCGGGAGCGTGAGCGACCGGGTACGTGACCTGCATCCGCTCGTGCTTTTGCCGGAAGGCAAGGGCCAGGCATGGAATTGTCCGTCGCAGGGGTGCGGTATCCACGATCTGGACATGAAACTCGATGAGAGAAGCAGCTTGGATGTGCGCGTGGTCGAGATGAGTCGGCTTACTGCATCGAAACCGGCCGTTCCGCACTGAGCATGGGCGATGACTTCTTGCCCACGGAACGACGGGTTTGCTGCCGCCATAGATAGCTTGTACGCGGAAACGTCCTACCCTGCCCTATGACTTTTTTTAGCCGCTTTCTTCTTAGTCGAAGGCAGCTGGGCCGCCGAGCGCTCGATCAGCTCTGACAACAGCTCGTGATCGTCCCAGAGATCACTCGGAACCACCAGACATGGCTTGGCGCCAGGATATGGAGCACCCTCGCGGCACTCGCCAAGCAGGGCTTTTCCAGCGGGCGTCGGCTTGAGGAAAAGCTGATCATCGCAGACAAGCGCAACGACTTTGTCGCCATGACAGATCGCGTACTCTCCGAACATTCTCTTCGCCGATGCAGCTTTCACAGACGATAACTGGTCGAGTAAGAAGTCGACCGTGCTCTTTTTTGAGCTCATGATTCCCTCAATCCTTCAAAGCTGTTACGAAGCTAACGTCGACATGTAACGACGTGGCGGCATGCCAAGCGAGCGAGTGAAAAGTGTGGTGAAGCTACTGGCACTTCTGTATCCCAGTTCCAACGCAGTAGCCGTGATCGACCGCCCGCGCGCCAGTCGATCCACCGCGCAGACAATACGCATGTGATCGCGCCAGCGACCGTAAGACATCCTTGTCTCCTCCAGGAACAGGCGACTCAGGGTTCGCGGACTGGTGTGGACGGCCCTGGCCAACTCCGCGACGGTCATCGACTTCCCGGGATCGATTCGGAGCAGACCTATGGCAGCACGCAGGCGCGGATCGCGCCCATCCGGAACAAATAGCATGGGCGACAGAGCGCGCCCGGACATCTGTTCCAGCAAGAGACGCCCGACAAGGTCGCTGCGAACTTCGGCGGCCTCGTACTCGCGAGCGCCCTCTAGAGCGAGCTCCCTCATCAGGGGCGACACGGCAATGATCCCGCAACGCACGGGCACCCTGTCGTCGGCGCCCGGCGCCATGAGCAGCGTGACGAGTGACGACGATTCACTGTAGTGCGCGCTGTGCCGGCAATGAGGGGGCACCCAGATGGCGAGGCCGGGCGGCGCCAGCCACCAGCCGCCTTCGCTGGAAATCGCCGCCGTGCCGCGCAGCACGACGATGAGCTGGCCGGTGTCGTGGGCGTGCTCGGGCAGGTGAGCTCCGGCGGGGTGATCTACCTGCTGCGCCGATCGGAGGGGACGAATGCTGGAACCAGACATTGGCTTGCCGCCGTCGCAATGTGGCCGGATGGCGAAAGGATATCCCTCCCGTTGCGCGAATAATACGGCCTCAACCTTCATTTCCCCGGAATAGTTCATGGACGCCCCACTCAACGTCGTCGGTATCGCAGGCAGCCTTCGCAAGGCTTCGCACTCGAAGATCGTGCTCAATGCCATGAGCGCCATGCTGCCGGCGTCATCGACCTACGCCGAGATCGATATCAGCGTGTTCCCTTTCTACAACGAAGACCTGGAGAAGCCGACACGGCCCGCGGTCGTCACGGCGGCGCACGCCCTGGTGGAAGCCAGTGACATGGTCATGGTCGTCCTGCCCGAGTACAACCACAGCGTTCCTGGGGCGTTGAAGAATGCACTCGACTGGCTGTCGCGTCCCGTTTATCACGGCGCTTTTCGCGGGAAGCCGGTGATGTTCGCCACGCTGTCGGGCGGCGCACTCGGTGGCGTTCGTGCCCAACCGCATATGCGTGAAGTGCTTGCTTCGATGCAGTGCCAGTTGATCGCACTCCCGGAGATCGTGATCGCCCATGCACAGAATCTGGTGTCGGGCGGCGTACTGACGGATCAGGCGACCATCAGCTTCCTCCGGACTCAGCTTGAGCGGTTTATCGGCTCGATCCGCGTCGATGTCACGGAGAGCTGACCATGCAGAACCTGCTCGCCATAGGTGCCGGCATGAGCGTCGGCATCCTGTTTGCGTGGTTACGACTGCCGCTTCCTGCACCGCCGACGTTGACGGGCATTCTTGGCGCGGCGGGGGTGTTCCTGGGTAGCGTCGTCTTCAGGTATTTCTTCGCCTGAAACGCACCCGGGATCAGAACCGCCGGTAATGCAGCGCCTCAGCCAGGTGCACCTGCTCGACGCACCCGGTGCCGCCTTCGAGATCGGCGATCGTCCGCGCCACCCGTAGAATGCGGTGATAAGCGCGCGCCGACGCGCCTAGCCTGTCGAGCGCAGTCTGCAGCCACTCGCGCTCGGCGGAAGGGAGCGCGCAGTCACGTTCGAGGTTCACCATGCTCAACGCCGCGTTGGGCTGCCCTGCCCTGAGCAACGCCTTCTCCCGCGCATTGATCACGCGCCGGCGCACGGTGGCGCTGTCGTCGTCGTGCGCGGTGGCCGGGCCAGAGAGCTCGGCGATCGAGACACGCGGTACCTCGACACAGATATCGATGCGATCCATCAGCGGCGTCGAGATGCGCCCGCGATAACGGGTCACCTGGTCGGGCGTACATCGACACGCGTGCAGCGGATCGCCCTGGTACCCGCAGGGACACGGGTTCATCGCCGCGACCAGCTGGAACTCCGCCGGAAACGTGGACTGCCGCGCGGCGCGCGAGATCACGATCTGGCCGGACTCCAGTGGCTCGCGCAGAACCTCGAGCACCTGTCGGCTGAACTCGGGCAGTTCGTCGAGGAAGAGCACGCCGTTATGCGCCAGCGAGATCTCGCCGGGGCGCGGCGTGGAGCCGCCGCCCACGAGGGCGACGCCGGATGCCGTGTGGTGTGGCGCGCGGAAGGGTCGGCGGCGCCAGCACCCGGGGTCGATCTCTTCGCCGGACAGGGAACGGATCGAGCAGCTTTCGAGCGCCTCGGATTCCGTCATGGGCGGGAGGATGCCGGGCAGCCGCTCGGCGAGCATCGTCTTGCCGGTGCCGGGCGGCCCGATGAGCAGCAGGTGGTGTCCGCCGGCCGCCGCGATTTCCAGCGCGCGACGGGCCTGGTACTGGCCGCGTATGTCGCGCATGTCGGGGCCGCACGTCGGCAGGTCGTAGAAGTCGGTGGTGTCGGGCGTGCCGAGGGTCTCGGTGTCGTTAAGCCATGCGCAGACCTCGGCGAGGCTACCCGCGAGGAGGACATCCCCTTCGCCGATAAGCGCCGCTTCGGCAGCATTGGCGCGGGGAACGACGACACGGCGGCCGCTGCGGCGGGCGCGAATCAGGGCCGGCAGGATGCCGGGTACCGCCCGTAGCTCACCGGAAAGCGCCAGCTCGCCCAGGAATTCGCAGTCGTCGAGCTTCTCGCGCGGCACCTGGCCGCCCGCCGCAAGGATGCCGAGCGCAATGGCGAGATCGAAGCGGCCACCGTCTTTCGGCAGCTCGGCCGGGGCAAGGTTCACCGTGACACGGCGGTTCGGATAGTCGAAGGAAGTGTTCTGGATAGCCACCCGCACGCGGTCCCGCGCCTCGCGTACCGCCGAATCGGGCAGTCCGACGATGGACGTGGAAGGCAGGCCGCCTGAAAGGTGTACCTCGACGATGACTTGCGGCGCCGTGACACCTTCCTGCGCGCGCGAAAGGGTGACGGCGAGGCTCATGGTCGGAATCGTAACCGGTAACGCATCGGCGTGTGATGCGGGAAAAATAACCGCCCCCGACCGGTGTTCTCGGGGTGAGGGTGACGATTCGGGGGCGGTCCCGTGCTTAGCAGCCTTCCCTATTGGCCGCGTGGCGCCGCGCTGACTTCCAGGTCAGCGAGACGCTTTTCAAGCGTTTCGAGCCGTTCGCGCGTCCGCGCAAGAACCTGGCTCTGAACATCGAATTCCTCTCGAGTTACGAGATCAAGGCGGCGTAGTCCCTGCGCCAGAATATCTTTGATGTTGGCGTGCATATCCTCACGCGCTTGCGCCAACCCTGGCGGAACCAACGATGCCAGCCGCTGAGCGAGCTGATCGATCCCCTGCACATCCATCTTGCGAACCTCGACTTCGTGGAAAGATTATTAAGTGATTGGCCTGTAGGCGCTATAGGCCTACGCCTACACGCAGTGTAGGGGTTTTCCTACAAACGGCCTCTGAAGACGGGCGGCACGGATGGCTGGCACAATGGTGACTTGCGCACCGGAGGCCGGCTGCGTCCCAGGAGTCACCATGAAACTCGTCGTCGCCATTATCAAGCCCTTCAAGCTGGACGACGTCAGGGAGGCCCTCGCCGATGTCGGCGTCCAGGGCATCACCGTGACGGAAGTGAAGGGTTTCGGGCGCCAGAAGGGGCATACCGAGCTCTACCGGGGTGCCGAATACGTGGTCGACTTCCTCCCCAAGATCAAACTGGAGGTCGCCGTGGCCGACGACCAGATCGAGCGCGTGGTCGAGGCGATCCAGCAGGCGGCGCGTACCGGGAAGATCGGCGACGGGAAGATCTTCGTGAGCCCGCTCGAGCAGGTCGTTCGCATTCGTACCGGCGAACTGGATAACGACGCGCTCTGATCGGGGAGAGGCGGCCTGTGCGGCGGCCGGACCCCGCTGTGGGAGCGCGCCCTGCGCGCGACATCTTCCGAGGCCGTGCGCCCGAGCCAGCGCGTGAATCCGGATGCCGTCGCGAAAAGATGTCGCGCGCAGGGCGCGCTCCCACGCGGGTGTGAGACGGTAAGGCGGTGAGGCCTCAGGCGGTCAGGCCGCCTGGGCTTCGCGCTTGTAGCGGCGGTGGTGGACCAGGATGCCGATGTAATACGCCATGTAGTAGCCGATGGTCAGGCCCACCACCAGCATGGTGAGCGGGCTGTTGCCGGGGGCGGGCGAGTGGGCGCCCATGGGCGTGCCACCACCGACGACCGGCGCCAGCACCACGAAGCGCCAGGCCAGGCGACCCAGCAGCAGGGCCGTGAGGCCGGCGCCGATCCACGGGTTGGGGATATAGACGTCGCCTTCCGGAGCCATCTCGAACCGCGTCAGGCGTAGCCCGACCAGCCCCAGCGCCGCGCCGACGATCAGGCCGCCCATGGCGCCTTCGGCCAGGCGGACATCCTGAAGGCCGGACGACATGATCAGGCACGCGATCAGCCCGAAGAACACCACGCGGCCCGTCATGCGCTTCGTGCGGATCGGCTGGCGGCCGAAGCTGCCGCGGACGCGGCGATAGATCGCGAAGGCCATCAACAGGCCGACAAAAAGAGGAACGACCATGCCCGAGAGGTAGGATACGGTCGGAGCGACGGCGTCGGCAGCAAGCATGGCGGGTTCCCTGAAGTGGTCGGTGTGACGCTACGTTAGCCGGACGTCCGCAGGGCTTCGAGGGCCAGCTGTGACCCATCGGAGGTGACGGGTGTCATGGCCCTCGCCACGACACCCGCGGGATCACTTCGCCTTGCCCTGGTTCGCCACCGCGGCCATCTTGGCCTCGATCTCGGCCTGGTCGCCCAGGTAGTAGTGCTTCACCGGCTTCATCTCGTCGTCGAACTCGTACACCAGCGGGATGCCGTTGGGGATGTTGAGGTCGGCGATGTCGTCGTCGGAGATGCCGTCGAAGTACTTCACCAGCGCGCGCATGGAGTTGCCATGGGCGGCCATGAGCACGTTGTTGCCTGCCTTGATGGCCGGTGCGAGCACTTCATGCCAGTAGGGAAGCACGCGGGCGACGGTGTCTTTCAGGCACTCGGTCAGCGGCACGTCGATGCCTTCGTACCGGTCGTCGTCGGCGAACGAATCCGCGCCGGGTTCCAGCGACGGCGGCGGCGTGTCGTAGCTGCGGCGCCAGATGTGCACCTGCTCGTTGCCGTACTTCGCTGCCGTCTCGGACTTGTTGAGGCCCGTCAGCGCACCGTAATGGCGCTCGTTGAGGCGCCAGTCGGTCACGACCGGGATCCACATCAGGTTCATTTCATCCTGCACGTGCCAGAGCGTGCGCACGGCGCGCTTCAGGTACGAGGTGTGGGCGAGGTCGAACGTGAAACCGGCTTCTTTCAGGAGACGGCCGGCCTCGCGGGCCTCGGCGACGCCCTGCTCGCTCAGGTCGACATCGGCCCAGCCGCTGAAGCGGTTCTCGAGGTTCCAGGCCGACTGGCCGTGGCGGATCATGACAAGCTTGTACATGGCATCCAACAGGGAAGGGGAAAATCCGATGGTGGAACGTTGCCCCCCAGGCGTCAACTTACCGTGCTTCCACCGCGCCCCCTGCCGGAAGTCACGCTAAACCTTACGAGCGGCAGGGGCATCCTATGAGTCCCAGACCACACTTGGAGCACCACACCATGCGCCGCACCCTGATTTCGTTCCTGATCGCCCTTTCCGTTTCCGGGGCCGCCCTCGCCGCTGACGACATCAGCAAGGTCAACGGCCCGGCGTCGGTCGACGCCGGGCAGCACGCCGGTGACGTCCACGCGGTCAACGGTTCCGTGCGTATCGGCGAGAAGGCCGTCGTGGAATCGGCCGGCACCGTTAACGGTGACGTCGACCTCGGCGAAGGCGCGACGGCCGGCACGGTGAAAACGGTCAACGGTGGCGTCATCCTGCGTTCGCAGGCGACGGTCAGCGAAACGCTGGAAGCGGTGAACGGCACCGTCAAGCTGGCCCGCGGTGCCGACGTCCATGGCCACCTTTCTAACAACAACGGCGAGATCTCGCTCGACCAGGCCCACGTGGGCGGCGGCATCGAGACGGTCAACGCCGATATCACCATCGGCGACAACTCGAAGGTGGAGGGCGGCCTGCTGGTGAAGAAGCCGCGCATGAGCTGGCATCCGAGCCCCGATCGCAAGCCGAAGATCGTCATCGGGCCGCACGCCGTGGTGCAGGGCTCGCTCACGTTCGAGCGCCCCGTCGACCTCTACGTCAGTGATTCCGCGACGGTAGGAAAGATCGAGGGTGCCACGGCCACGAAGTTTTCCGGCAGCGCGCCGTAAGGGTGGGAGCGCGCCATGCGCGCGACATGTGTTGAGGCGATGCCCACGAATCTGGCGCGTGACACCCGACGGGGTCGCGGAAAGATGTCGCGCGCATGGCGCGCTCCCACGCGGCAGGCTGAAGGCAGTTCGGTCTCGGTCGGAGACAGGCAGTTCGGTCAGAGCCAGTCGCGGGGCTTGAGGTATTCCGACAGCTTCGCTTCCGGGCTGTCCGCCTCAGGCGTGTACGCATACTCGAAGCGCACGCGCGGCGGCAGGCTCATCAGGATGGATTCGGTGCGCCCGCCGGACTGCAGGCCGAATAGCGTGCCGCGATCGTAGACGAGGTTGAACTCCACGTAGCGACCGCGTCGATACAGCTGGAATTCGCGCTCACGCTCGCCATAGGGCGTGTCGCGCCGGCGCTCCACGATGGGCAGGTAGGCATCGAGGAAGCCCTGCCCGACGTCGCGCGTGAAATCGAGGCAGCGCTCGAAGCCACCTTCGTTGACGTCGTCGTAGAACAGGCCACCGACGCCACGCGTCTCGCCGCGGTGCTTGAGGTAGAAATACTCGTCGCACCAGCGCTTGTAACGGTCGTAGACATCGTCGCCGTAGGGCTGGCAGAGGTCACGCGCCGTCGCGTGCCAATGGCGGACGTCCTCATCGAACGGGTAATAAGGCGTGAGGTCGAACCCGCCGCCGAACCACCAGACCGGCTCCACGCCCTCCTTCGACGCCTCGAAATAGCGCACGTTGGCATGCGTGGTCGGGATGTACGGGTTACGCGGGTGAAGCACGAGCGACACGCCGGTGGCGACGAAGCTGCCACCGACCAGGTCGGGGCGATGGGCCGTGGCACTCGGCGGCAGGGGCGAGCCCGACACACGCGAGAAGTTGACGCCTGCCTGCTCGAAGATCGCGCCTTCGCGCAGCACGCGGGTGCGCCCGCCACCACCGGCATCGCGTGTCCATGCGTCTTCCTCGAAACGTGCCGAGCCGTCGATGGCCTCGACGGCGGCGCAGATACGGTCCTGGAGGCCGCGCAGGAACGATTCGGCAAGATCGGCTTGGTTCGACATGGAAGCGTTCGTCCCTGGGGGTGGGTGCGCGGGAAGGCGGATGCGCGAAGCTTAGCAAGATGCTGAGCGAGCCCCGCTGCGGCACGCCGCCGCGCGCGGGTGACACGGTGGCGACCCGTCGGCACGGGGCCGGGCGTCGCTAGCGGATGCGCTCCGACATGCGTCGGTTACCGCTGAAGGCGGCCCAGCGCATGCCGGTATCGATCCACATCAGGTACCCGGCTTCCAGCAGCATGCGTTTCACGTAGCGCAACGTATGTGGCAGCGCTGGCTCCGCCCCTAGCGGCACGGCATCGAAGCCCAGGCGACGTGCAAGGTAGAGGCAGCGGGCCAGGTGGTAGCGGCTTGTCACGAGGGCCACCGGGGGCAGCGTGTCGCCCTTGGATACCACGAGGAGTTCCCGCGCATGGCGAAGGTTTTCCAGCGAATCCACGGAGCGCTGTTCCAGCGTCGTGGGCACGGCCGCCGGCCAGCCCTGTGCCTGCAGCCACGCGTGCCCGGCCTGCGCTTCGCTGACGGTGCCACCGCTCTGGCCACCGAGCAGGAGCACCCGGTCCGTCGCGCCGGCCATGGCGATGGCGCGAGCGCGAGAGAGGCGATCCATGTAGTCGGATTCCGGGCGATCGCGTACGAGTCGTCGCCCGAAGATGAGCAACGTCCGGCGATCGGCGGATTCCACCGGGCTGACACGTGCCAGCCGCCAGACCCGCCAGGCATGTGCCACGTAGACCAGGCCGAGGCTGCCTACGAAGACGAGCGCCGTCACGCCCGCGGCCATGAGGATGTCCCGGTCGCTCAGGTAACGCCAGACGCCGCGTCGAAGAGGTTTGAGGGCGTCGGCCATGCTGGGGTTCCCGGGAAGAAGCGCAGTCTGCGCATTCGGGCGGCGTGGCGCAATCGCGGGGTGCCCGGCGTTCATTCACGCGACGCTGCGGCGCAAAAAGGATAGGCTCCCCCGCATGCCCCATCCCATGCCTCCCCTCGCCGTAACGGCCTACACCGCGACTTCCGCCCTCGGCCGTGGCCTAGACGCCCACGCCAGCGCCCTCGCAGACTCCCGCGGCGGTCTCTCGCCCAACGACTTCAGCTCGGCGCCACTCGCCTGCTTCATCGGCCGCGTGGCCGGCGTGGAAGACGAACCGCTGCCCGTGCCGCTGGCCGAATGGGACTGCCGCAATAACCGTCTCGCATGGCTCGCCCTGAACCAGGACGGCTTCGCCGATGCCGTGCACGCTGCACGCGAGCGCTACGGCGCATCGCGTGTCGCGGTGCTGCTGGGCACGTCCACCGCCAGCATCGGCGCGACCGAGGAAGGCTACCGGCGCCTCGAAGACGGGCGCATGCCGGCTGACCTGGATCGCCCCGTGCTGCATACGCCGAATTCGTTGTCCGGCTTCGTTGCCGCGGCCTTTGACCTCGAAGGCCCCTGCCTCACCGTGGCGACCGCGTGCTCCTCGAGCGCGAAAGTCTTTGCGAACGCGGAACGCATGATCCGCCTTGGCCTGGTGGATGCCGCCGTCGTCGGCGGCACCGATACGCTCTGCGACAGCGTGCTGTTCGGCTTCAACTCCCTTGAGCTCGTGTCACCCGAACCCTGCCGTCCCTTCGATGCCGATCGCGCCGGTATCTCGCTGGGCGAAGCCGGCGGCTTTGCGCTGCTGGAGCGCGCCGTGGAAGGATCGCCCGCGCCGTTGCTGATCGGTTACGGCGAAGCGAGCGATGCGCACCACATGTCGACACCGCACCCGGAAGGCCTGGGCGCGGAACTGGCATTGCGCGACACGCTGGCGCGTGCAGGGATCGAGGCATCCGATGTCGACTACATCAACCTGCATGGCACCGCGAGCCAGAAGAACGACGAGGTGGAAGCCGCGGTGGTCGCACGACATTTTCCCGCATCGACACGCGCCAGTTCCACGAAGGGTTTCACGGGCCACACGCTGGGCGCCGCCGGCATCGTCGAAGCCGTGATCACACTGCTCGCGATGCGCGATGGCCGCGTTCCGGCCAACCTGGGCGCGCGCACCCCCGACCCGCTATGCGGCCCGCAGATGGCGTGGACGTCAGAACAACGCGAGATCCGCGTCGCCCTCAGCAATTCCTTCGGCTTCGGCGGCAACAATGCCTGCCTTGCCTTCGCACGCGCCGGGGTGGTCGCATGAGCGCCGCGCTGACCGTGTGGGTGAAGGGCGTCGGCTTCTGGGCACCGGGGGCTGGTGACTGGGCAGCGTTCCGCACCATGGTGAATGATGGAGCGCCGCCGTCGGCCACAGCGCGTCCCGTGGCCGACCTGCTCCCGCCGAACGAGCGCCGCCGCGCACCCGAGAGCGTGCTGCTCGCCGCCGCCGCAGCCGGCCAGGCCGTGCAGATGAGCGGGCTCGATCCGGCCACCCTGCCCTGCGTGTTCGCCTCGGCGCACGGCGACCAGGCCATCACCGATTACATGTGCCAGACCCTGGCCACTGCGCCAGCCGAGCTGTCGCCGACGAAGTTCCACAACTCCGTGCACAACGCCCCCGCCGGCTACTGGACCATCGCGACGCATTGCCATGCCAGCTCCAGCGCCGTTTCCGGCGGCGATGCCTCGTTCGGTGCCGGGCTGCTGGAAGCCGCCTCGCTGGCCGTGGCCGACGAGCGCGACGTGCTGCTGGCCTGTTACGACATCGCCGGTTCGGGCCCGCTCGGCGAGATGACCGGCAGCGCGGGCGCCTTCGCCTTCGCCATGGTGCTGTCGCCACAGGCGGACAAATCCGCAGTACGGCTCGAGCTCTCCCCCGAGCCCGGCAATATCGCACCCGAGGTCACCGGCGATGCCTGGCTCGACGGTGTCGCGGCCAGCAACCCTTCCGCCCACGCCATGCCGCTGGCACGTGCCATGGCCCGTGGGAAATCCACGGCGCTGCGCGTTCCGGCCGCGCGTGGTATGGATGTGCATGTAGACGTAGAGATTTCGCCATGAACGCCGCCACCGATCGCTGCTGCATCCTGATTCCCTGCCTCAACGAGGAGCGCGCCATTGCGCGTGTCGTCGGCGAGGCGCTGGCACTGGGCATGCCGGTCATCGTGGTCGATGACGGCTCCGACGACCGCACCCCCGAGATCGTCGCCGCGCTGCCCGTTACCCTGCTGCGCCACGCGTCACGACGCGGCAAGGGCGAGGCATTGCGGACCGGTTTCCGTGAAGTGCTTCGCCAGGGCTTCGATGCCGTCGTCACGATGGATGGCGACGGCCAGCACCTCGCTTCCGACGTGCCGGCGATCGTGGCCGCGGGCCGGCTGTATCCCGGCCGGATCGTCATCGGTGCGCGTCTGCTCGAGCGCGAGCAGCAGCCACCCGGCAGGCGCCGCGCCAATGCCGTGGCCGACTGGGGGATCTCGTGGGCCTGCGGTACGCCGGTCGCGGACACGCAGAGCGGCCAGCGCCTCTACCCGCGCAACGTGCTGCAGCTGGTCGACCTGCAGGCCGAGCATTTTGTCTTTGAAGCCGCGCTGCTGATCACCGCCTGCCGCGAGCTGGGTACGCAGGTGGTATCCGTACCCATCGCGTCACGATACGAGGGCGAATTCCGGCTCAGCCATTTCAAGCCGGTTCGCGACGTCACCCGCATCACGGTCTACACCTCGCGTAAGATTTTCCACTACGGGCGGGTCATGGCGAGCTACCGGCACTCGCGTGAACGACCCACGATCATCGACGACGCCACCGAGGTCCCGCTGGCTGCGCATTGAGGACAACGTGATGAACCAGAGCACGCACGATGCAGTGATCCTCGGCGGCGGCCTCGCAGGACTCACGCTCGCCCTGCAGCTGAAGGGCGAATTCCCCGACCTGGATATCGTGGTGCTGGAGCGGCAGCCCCGCCCCGTTCCCTTGGGCGCGCACAAGGTCGGGGAGTCCACGGTGGAGATCGCCGCGCATTACTTCGCCGAGACGCTGGGGCTTCGCGAGCACCTGGAAAAGGAACACATCCGGAAGTTCGGCTTCCGTTTCTTTTTCTCCGAAGGGCGCGACGATCTTGCCGACGTCGCGGAGCTCGGTGTCAGCTCCGTGCTACCTACGCCGAGCTACCAGATCGATCGCGGCATCTTCGAAAACTTCCTCGCGGACGAAGCGCTGCGACGCGGCATCGATTTCCGCGAAGGCGCCACCGTACGTGGCTTCGACATCGGCACCGACGACGCGTCGCACCGCGTGCGCTTTCGTGATGCGTCGGGCGAGCACGAACTCGAAGCCCGCTGGCTGCTCGACGCCTCGGGCCGCGCCGGCATGATCCGCCGCAAACTCGATCTCACGCGCGACAACGGGCATCACGCCAACGCCGTGTGGTTCCGCATCGACGAGCGTCTCGAGATCGACGGCTGGTGCGACGACACGGCGTGGGCCGAGCGCTGCCATCCGCCCGAGCGCTGGCGTTCCACCAACCACCTCGTGGGCCCGGGCTACTGGGTGTGGCTGATCCCGCTTTCGTCGGGTGCGCATTCCGTGGGTATCGTTGCCGACGCGGCCATGCATCCGCTGGATTCCATGCGCGACTTCGACAGGGCGCTGGCCTGGCTGCACGAACACCAGCCGATGGTGGCGCGCGAGGTCGCGAAGCGGCGCGACAAGCTGCTCGACTTCGCCTTCTTCCGCCATTTCTCGTATGGCTGCTCGCGCATGTTCTCGTCCGATCGCTGGGCACTGACCGGTGAAGCGGGCGCGTTCCTCGACCCGTTCTATTCGCCGGGCAGCGACTTCATTGCCATCGCCAACACCTACATCACCGAACTCATCGCGCACGATCGCCGCGGCGAGCCGGTGGGTCCGCATGCCCGCCTTTACGAGCGCCTGTTCTTCTCGTTCTACGAGAACACGCTGTCGATGTATCGCGGGCAGTACAACCTATTCGGCGATCCTGAAGTGCTGCCGATCAAGGTGATCTGGGATTACGCCTATTACTGGGGCGTGCTGTGCCAGCTCGTCTTCCAGAAGCGACTGGCCGATGCCGCCTTCATCGGTCGCATGGGCCCCGAGCTGATGGCCGCCGCCGAGCTCAACACCGGTGTGCAGGCCTTCTTCCAGCAATGGCACGCGGTGTCGGAACGACGCAATGCAGCGGGCATGATGGACCAGCGCAACCTGCGCTGGTTCGCCAACATGAATGCCACGCTGCACGACACGCTGGACGACGACGCGCTGGCCGCGCGCATCGTCGACAACGTGCAGATGATGCGCAGCCTGGCCGCCAGCATCGTCGAGCGCGCGGTGGACGACCATCCGGAACTGCGCGAGCTGGCTGCGACATGGCTGGATGGCGAGGACGAGCGGACGGAGCTGTTCGCGCGGGTGGCGTGACGGGACGCGTAGACAGCCGGACCGCCGGGACGCCCTGGCTACCCGGAACCGTTTGAGCCGCCGCGCACCGGTGTCTGTCGCGGTCCGTGAGACAGGGCGGGATCAGACTGTGCAGGTCGGTCCGGAGGGGGCGTCCTGGCTCCTCATCAGTCCCCCGTATGCAGCCCCTCCGGGCCGGCCGTCACATCGGCCTGGGGTGAATCACCGCGGCACGTCCCGACGCGATTTCCACGCCGTCGTGTTCGACGCGGAAACTGTACTGGGCGCCGGATTCTTCCGCGATAAGGCACGACGCGTATACGTCCAGCCTGCCGTGCAGCGTATCAACCCGGGCAACCCCCAGCTGTACGCCGCGCAGGCTCACGAGCATGCCCGGCTTCGGTTCCGTGGCGCCCTGCGCCTTCGCCAGCAGCGCACCGTGCACCGCCATGGCCTGTGCACCGTATTCCGCCAGGTGCACGGCATGCAAGCCGTCTTCGCCGCGCAACGGATGGTCACGCGCGACATGCGTGGTACTGACCGCATGGATCGTATCGGTATCCCATGCGATCACGCCGTCGAGCAGGCACATGGTGCCCGCATGCGGGATCAGGTCGATGAAGTCAGTCTTTTCGAGCATGGGGCGCCATCAGGATCGAAAGGCAGAAATGAAACGCCACGCCCAGCCCGACCGTGAGGCCGATGGCACGCAGCACGGGGATGGACGACCACGCCAGCATGCCGAAGACAAGCAGTGCGGAGATCACGCAGACCACGGTCGCATGCAGGGTGCGCCGCTGTTCCGCCGGGTCGCCCGTGTCGCGTTCGAAGAACAGGGCGTAATGCAGGCCGAGGCCGGCTGCGAGGATCAGCGCCACGAGGTGGAAGAGCGAGATGGGGATACCCGCGATTCGCTCGACGGCCAGTACGAGGAAGGTCGCGAGCGTCATCGGCGCCAGCACATGCCATGCGCGACGCAGACTGCGCAGCGACAGGGTGATCGTGACCAGCAGCAGCGCGGTGGCGACGAGCAGTGCCTGCAGGATGCGCGTGCGGTACTCGCTCACCAGTGATTCCGAGGCTTCCTTCAGGTCGAGCAGGCGGGCCTCGGCACCCGTGGCCGAGACGGCCGCGGCAATGGCGGTCGCATCGCGAACGCCACTCAGTGTCGAAAGGCCGACCCAGTGGTCACCGCGCTGCACGAGCATCGCGGAGAGGCGCTGGCCCAGCGGTGACGCAGCGAATGCAGCGGGCGTCAGTGGCGCTGCGGTACGCGCGGTTTCCACGTCGTTTTCGAACGGTGTGAACAGGTCCTTGCGGAACGGCATGCCATCGAGCGCGGTATCGAGCGCAGCATCGAGGGAGGCTCGATCCGGCAGTTTTGCCTGCCGTGCCTTCTGGGTGGCGAGGTCAGGCAGGTAAAGCGAAGGCAGTTCGAAACCGTCGAGCGCTTTCGCCGTCACCAGTGCTTTCAGTTTCGGCTCGAGTTTCGTCGACGCCGTGAGCACCGCGTCGGCCGTGGGCGCCTGCACGATCAGCAGGTAGCGCACGTCAGGTGCGCCGAGTTCACCGCGCAGCCGTGCGTCGGTCATCAACAGATCGTGCGGCAGCGGTGTCAGGGCGGAGAGATCGTTCTGCCAGAACGGCCCGGGCGCAAAAGCCAGCATGGTGACGGCGGCCAGCGTGATGGGAACGGGCAACCAGCGCGGTCGTGGCAGGTCATCGAGCGCGTTCCGGAAACGCGCCAGGCCCGGGGTGTTCTCCACATCGCGTGCGTGCAAGGGAAGCAGGTACGGCAGCGCGTAGCGCGTGGAGAATCCCGCCGCCAGCAGGCCGACGATCGTGAACACCGCGAGCTGCTTGAGGCCGCCGACGCCGGAGGCGTAGAACGCGAGGTACGCAATGCACGCGGACGCGATGGCGGTGAGCAGCAACGGCCAGAGGCCACGCACGCTGTCCACCGCCGACTCGCCCGCGCGCCGATGGCTCAGCAGGCGGATGGGGTATTCCTGCGCCACGCCGAGCAGCGTGAACCCGAAGGCGAGCGTGATGCCATGCACTTCGGCAAAACTCAGCGTCATCACGGCGATGCCCGCGAGCGCACCGGTCGCCACCGGCAACGCGCCCAGCAGCAGGCTGCTGACGCTGCGGTATGCCGCCAGCATCAGCACGATGAAACCCACGGTCGAGATGCGCCCGATCCAGTCGGCCTGGCTGCGCGTCTGCGCGTTCACGACGGAGGTGAAATAACCCGGGCCCGTGATGGTCAGGTGCGACGCGCCGCTGCCGGGCAGGCCCGCAAACGCGGCACGAAGGCGCGCCAGTGCGTCGTCCTGAGCGGCAGGATCGAAGCCTGCGCCATGGGTCTGCGCCAGCAGAAGGGCTTCGCCGCGCGACGAGAACCACACGCCGTCGCGGACCTCGGGCGAGTGCGCGGGTGTCCAGCGCTCGGCCAGTTTCAGCACTTCGAGCGTGGGGTCGCGCGGCAGCAGCCCCTTCAGCAGCGTGGCGGCCGGCGACGATAGATCATCGAGGCGTTGCTGGAGCTGGTCTTCGAGGTAGCTTTCGTCGAGTGGCTGGGTGTCGAGTGTCGGCGACAGCAGGAAGCGATAGGCCAGCAGGCTCGTGTCGAGCATGCCCATGTCGAAGTCGCCGTTCACCACCTGGCTGAAGGCGGGGTCGGTGCGCAGGCGCACGGCCAGCCCGCGACTCAGGGCCGCCTTCGCGGTGTCGTCGCCGCCATCGATGGCCACGAGCAGGAGCCGCGACCCCGGGCCTTCGCCTACCTGATCCATCAGCAGTTTCTGATCCGGCGTGGTAGGCGCCGGCATGAAGCTGCGGAGGTCGGTGCTGACCTTCAGATGCGTCGCTACGATGGCGCCGAGAAGGCCCAGCGCCAGCAGCCATGCAACGAGAACCCCGGCTCGCCGGCCTCTCACATCGAGCCGCCACACTGGGCGATCAGGCCTTCACGCGTCGGCTCGGCAGGCATGGCGGTCGACAGGTCACCCAGCAGGTCGATGGACAGGTCGCCGTCGCCTTCGTCCATGCGCATGCAACGTGCCGCCGTGCCCTTGCCATAGACCTGGATACGCGCGATCTGCTTCACCACGCGCGCATCGCGTGGGGTGAGCGTCAGTGTCCAGCGGTCGGCGTCATGCGCGACTTTCACGTCGAACGATTCGCCCAGCCGCGACGGATCGCCACCGAGCAGGGCGACGAAGCTGTCGAGCAGCACCCCCAGCTGGGGTGCACGCTTGAGCGAGAAACTGCGCGGCTTCTTGCCGTCGCGCTCCTGCGTGACTTCACCGTCGGCGATGGTGGAGGTTTCCTTCGACGGCGTATCGACGCGGCGCTCGAGCCTGTCACCGCCCAGCCACGACAGCTGGCCCGAGACGACCAGCGGTTTGTCGAGCACGCGCATGAAGCGCGCTTCCGAAAACGGTGTGCGCGCCGGGGCCGGACGATGCAGGCTGGTGATCAGCGCATCGGCGTCGCCGGAGTCACTGCCCGGGGTGGCGGACGCCGCCAGGCACGCGAGCGGCAGCGTGAGGCACAGCAGGCTCGTCAGGGTGGCCAGTTTCTTGCCAGAAGTCATAGAAATTGAACCAGTTGAATGGATAGACGCGGGCGTAATGTTCCACCCGCCCGGCGTAACGCGCGACGACATCGTCGAGGGCGGCCTGGCGGTTGGCACGGGGAATCTCGACACGATCGGCGAACGATTCGAAGATCAGGCGGTAGCGATTGCCGCCAAGATAGATGCCCATGCACAGCACCACCGGCACCTTCAGCGCGGAAGCCAGCAGCCACGGGCCCACGGGAAAGGGCGCCGGCTTGCCAAGGAAGGGTACATGCCGCGTGGCCTCTTCACGATGGCCGCGGTCGGCGAGCAGTGCCACCATGGCGCCCTGCTCCGTGCCTTCGGCCATGGCCAGCGCGACGGACGTGCCACCCAGTGAGGCATCGATCACCGCTGCACCGACATCGGGCGCCAGCGCCTCGAGCATCGTGGTCAGCGCCGGCGTCTTCTTCTTGTCCAGCACCACGCGCAGCGGAACGTCGGGCCGACGCGCACCGAGGGCGCGAAGCGCCTCGAAGCTGCCCTGGTGCGACCCGACCAGCAGCACGCCACGACCCGCGTCGATGCAACGATCGAGTTCGGCCAGCCCTTCCACCTGCACCTCGAAGTCGCGTTCGCCGCGCGCCAGGAAGAACATGCGATCGAGCAACGTGGCCGCGAACAGGTGGATGTGGCGGAACACATCGCGCGAGGTCACCGGGCGATCGAGCACGCGTGAGAGGTAAGCACGCGACGCGGCGCGCTCGTCGGCGCGGCGCAGGAAAAAATAGAACGCGATCGGGTAGAGCAGGACGCGCGCGAAGGAACGCCCCAGCCGCAGCGCGATCGTGCGGATGATCCAGATGGCGAACGCACCGCCGCCTTCCCGTTGCTGCCAGTGGCTCATGCGTCGGCCCCGGGGGCAGCGCTCGCGGACGGGTCGGTCCCGGACATGCCTGTCTCGGACATGCCTGTCTCGAACGTGCCGCGCACGAGCGTGTCGCCGGCACGGCGCACGGTGAAGCGAACCCGTGTGCCGGTCGAGGCCACCAGTTCGATCTCGGCGTGTTCGTCGGGCAGCAGGGGCGCAAGGAATTTCGCATCCACGACCTGCTTCACGCCCACGCCGCGCCATTCATGAACTGCCGAGGCTACCGCGTCGAGCAGCAGCACCCCGGCCACGATGGGGCGGCCCGGGAAATGTCCTGCAAAGCTCGGATGCGACGCGCTGAAATGCAGCGGCACCACGTACGTGGCGGCATCGATCATGGGCGTGTCCTGCCCGCCCTGCGGGTCAGGCGGCCGCGCGATGCTGTTCGATGTGATCGGACAGCGAACGCAGGCTGGTGAAGATGGTGCGGTTGTCCGGGTTGTCGGACTTCAGCTGGAAACCATAGCGCTTGGACACCGCGAGCGCGATCTCGAGTGCGTCGATGGAATCGAGACCCAGGTCGCCGCCGAAAAGGGGCGCGTCAGGATCGATGTCGGCCGGCTTCACCGACTCCAGGTTCAGGCTGGTGACGATCAGTTCGGCGAGTTCGTGCTGTGCTTCGTTCTGCGTTGCCATGGCTACTTTCAGGTCCTGGATATGCCCGCCTCCCCCCGGATGGCAGTGGCCACGCAGATTACCACAGGGGTCCGCGACCTCCCCAACGCGCGGTTCAGCCTCGTGAAGGAGACCATGGCGATATGATGGCGCCGACACGTACTTCGGATGACCCCATGCCCCAAGGCAGTGAAATGCGCGAGCACGCCGCGCTTGCAGCCCACCCCGCCCCGCGCGTCGTCTATCGTGAGGCGGCCTCGCCGCTGTCGGATCGGACGCTCGCCGCTTTCGTCTTCGGTGCGGCACCGGCATCGCCCGACGATCCACGCTGGCTGCGCGTGCCGCTCGAACCGCTGGGCGATGCGCCGGCCGAACACTGGGAGGTCGACGCCCGAGTGGAGCACGGACGCGACGGAGACCTGCAGTGGTCGCGCGGCGGCGGCTGGCTTTTTGCCGCCGTCGAATGCCACGAGTCCGCGCACGGCGGGGCGGAAGGTGCCGCCGACCATGCCTACAGGCTGCTCTCGTCGTTCGTCGCCGGTGCTGAGGAAAACCATGTGCAGCGCATCTGGAATTACCTCGGCGCCATCAACGACGGCGCGGGTGACGAAGAGCGCTACAAGCACTTCTGCACCGGACGCATCACCGGCATGGGTGAAGCCTTTTCGCAGGGCTTCCCGGCGGCGACGGCGATCGGCCACCATGCGGATCCCGGGCTGCTGCAGGTCTACCTGCTGGCGACGAACCGGCCGGGCACCCGCGTGGAGAATCCGCGCCAGGTCAGCGCCTGGCAGTATCCACGCCAGTACGGTCGTACACCTCCCAGCTTCGCCCGGGCGACCCTGCTACCCGCGGGCGACGTGCTCGCCATCTCGGGCACGGCGGCAGTGGTCGGGCATGCCTCTGCGCATGCGGGCGACCTCGACGCACAGCTGCGGGAGACGATGCGCAACCTCGATGCCCTGCTGGAATCGGGCGGACTGCCGGCCGGTCTTGATGGTGGCGCCCCGCTGAAGGTGTACGTGCGCCACGAAGCGGATGCGGATCGCGTGCGGTCTTTTGCAGCGACGCATTTCCCCCGGGCACCGCTGTTGCTGGTGCGGGGCGATATCTGCCGGGAAGAGTTGCTGGTGGAGATCGATGGGTGGCGATACAGGGGGTAGGCAGTGTTGGTCCGATGCGGGTGCGGGTGCGTGATGCGCGTGCGGTGTCGCCGGTGCGTGGGTGCGTGGGTGCGTGGGTGCGTGGGTGCTTGGGTGCGTGGGTGCGGGTGCGGTTGCGTGGAAGGCGTCGCGAGAAGATGTCGCGCGCGGGGCGCGCTCCTACGGCGCAGGTGGCGGTTTGTGGCCTGCGTCTGGTGCCTGGCGCTTCGTCGGTCGTTGCCAGCCTTCGATGATGCTCTGGCGTGCGCGTGAGAGCGTGAGCGTGTCGGCCGGGGCGTTCTTCGTGATGACCGAACCGGCGCCGATCGTGGCGCCGGCGTGCAGGGTCACCGGCGCGACGAGCGCGCTGTTCGAGCCGACGAAGACGCCGTCTTCGATGGTGGTGCGGCTCTTGTTCACGCCGTCATAGTTGCAGGTGATCGTGCCCGCGCCGATGTTGACCCTGCTGCCGATGACCGCGTCACCGAGATACGTGAGGTGGTTGGCCTTCGACCCTTCGGCGATCACCGTGTTCTTGGTTTCGACGAAGTTGCCGATGTGCACGCCCGACGCCAGGTCGGTGCCCGGACGCAGCCGTGCGAACGGTCCGATGGTGCAGGGGCCGTGGGTGACCACGCCATCCAGGTCGCAATGGGCAAGTACGACGGTGCCTGATGCCAGGGTGGCGTTGCGTATCCGGGTAAATGGTCCGATACGCACGTCGTCCCCCAGCGACACGACACCCTCGAAGATGACATTCACGTCGACTTCCACGTCGCGACCCGCCGCCACCGTGCCGCGCACGTCGAGCCTCAGCGGGTCCGCCAGGCGAACCCCTGCAAGGGCCAGCTCCCGCGCGGCACGCTCGCGATACAGCGCTTCCAGCCCGGCAAGCTGCCACGGGTCGTTCGCACCTGACGCCTCGATCGGATCACAGCCGACGCATGCGGCCGGCGTGCCCTCTGCCGACGCCATGGCGAACACGTCGGTGAGGTAGTACTCGCCCTGCGCGTTGCTGTTGCCGAGCGCCTGCGTCCACGCGAGGAGCTTCGCCGCGTCGCCTGCAACGATGCCGGTGTTGACGAGGCGGATCGCCTTGTCTTCGGCGCTCGCATCCTTCTCTTCGACGATGTGCCGGACCTTTCCTGCCACGTCGACCACAACGCGGCCGTAGCCTCTGGGGTCGGCCAGCTCGGTGGCAAGCATGGAGAGGCCCTCTTCCGTCGCCACCAGCGACGCCAGCGTCTCAGGGCGGATCAGCGGAACGTCGCCGTAGAGGATCAGGACACGGCCTTCGAGATGACCGTCGGACTGCAACGCCTCCAGCGCCGTGCGGACGGCATGGCCCGTACCGAGGCGCTCACGCTGTTCGATCCAGCCGAGGGCGGTGTCGGCAGCATAGGCGGTGCGCACCAGGTCGCCGTTGTGACCGTAGACCACATGGACGCCGGCCGGATCCAGCGACCGGGCCGCCTCGATCACGTGCGTAAGCAACGGGCGACCCGCCAGCGGCATGAGCACCTTCGCGGACGCGGACTTCATCCGCTTGCCCTCACCGGCAGCGAGGATCAGGACGTGAAGAGGCGTTGCAGTCATGGGCCATGTGCCTGACAGGTAGGAAGGGCCGAACTTTCGCGCGTTTGGCCCGCGCTGCCAAGCCCGTCAGTCGTCTTTCGGACGATTCTTCAGGTTTTCGAGGTTGGGCTTGTAGGCCTGGATGAACGCGTTCCGCAGGATTCCGAGGATGGCCTCCGCGGTCGACATGTTCTTCTCGCCGATTTTCCCGGAGATGGGTACGCGGGTGGCGAACTGGTCTTTCGCCTGGTTCTTGAACAGCTTCGACACGCCTTCGGCCGCCACCTCGTAGGCAATCTTCAGCGGGCCTTTCTTGTCCTGCTCGACGTCCTGCTTCCAGCTGAATATTTTCAGCCCGTGGAACAGCGGTTTCGCGTAGCCGTCGAGCTTCTTGTCCTTGGCCTGCAGCTCCATGATGAAGTCGCCTTCGCCACCCGCGAAGTCCAGCCCGGAATACGCGCGTGCCAAGTCGTTCGCCTTCACGAGCTTGATGTTGCGGATCGACAGCTGGTAGTGGAAGTCGCCGAGCCGGTCGACGGGATCGATATCGGCGTCGGCTTCGAGCGGCGCGTCGCCCAGCACCTTCGCCGTGGCATGCATGTGCGCCACGCGATCGCCGCCTTTGCGCTGTACGTTGGTGAGGTTGGTGACCGTTCCATTGACGTCGGTCATCTTCAGGTCGACCTTCGGACTCGACACGAAGTTGTTGAAGGTGATCGTGCCGTTCGACACGTTGATCTCTTCGAAGCGGAACGGAGCCAGCGCGTGCAGCTGCTCGCGCCAGTCGACACCCTTGCCCGTCTGCGTATCGCCCTCCCCCTTGCCGTCCACGAAATTGACCATGGGGTCGAAGAAGTCGACCTTTCCGCGCACGTGCCCCCGGGTCAGGGCGGCCCATGACAACGAGATATCGGCACGCGCGGTCTTGAACAGCGGCACGGGCACCTTTCCGTCGACCTTGGTCACCGACATCTGGTCGATGGAGTAGGCACCGCGGAGGAGGTGGATATCGATGTCGGCGATCCTGCCCGAGTACGAGCCCATATGCGCCAGACGACCGTTCAGGTAATTGAGCACGACATACGGCAGGGCAATTCGGGCTGCGACGAGAACGACGACGATGGCGCCGACGATCCAGAGGCTACGGCGGTAACGGGTTCTCATGGGGATGCACCGTGAAACAGATGCTCACAGTGTCACCCCCGTCCAGTCATGGCGGCATGAATGCCCGGCCAGCCGGCCGCGGCGGGACATCGGCGCCATGCAGGAGCGCGGCCCGCGCGCGACCGCTTTTTGCGGGAAGGCGGGGGTACGGCGAGGAGCTGTCGCGCGCAAGGCGCGCTCCCACAGAATCCGGTGACGGGTGGGAGCCCATGGCCGGGCATAAAAAAACCCGCCGAAGCGGGTTTTCAGGATAGACGCCGGGGCGCGATCAGTGCCTCGGCGTCACCGCTTCAGCATCAGTGCTTCGGCGTCACCGCTTCGGCACCAGCGCTTCAGCATCAGTGCTTCAGCGTCTTTCGCATGCGCTCGAGTGCCTGGAGCTGCGCGAGTGCCTCGGCGAGCCTGGCCTGGGCCTGCGCGACGTCGAGCTGCTCGCCGCGATTCGCAAGCGCGGCCTCGGCCTCTTCCTTCGCCTTCAGCGCGGACGCCTCGTCGAGTTCGGATGCACGGACGGCCGTATCGGCGAGGATCGTCACGACCTGCGGCTGCACCTCGAGGATGCCGCCGGAGACATAGAACTGCTGGCGCTCGCCGTTCTCTGCCACCACGTCGACGTGGCCGGGCTTCAGGCGGGTGATCAGCGGAGCATGACGCGGCGCGATGCCCAGCTCGCCGAGCTCACCGGTAGCGACCACGAGCGTGGCATCACCGGTATAGATCTCGGCTTCGGCGCTGACGATGTCGACGCGGATGGTATGGGACATGGGAGAGCTCCGGCGTTGCGGGTTACAGGATGCGAACAGGTGCGTCGTGGTAAGGCGTGAAGCGCGGACCGTCAGTTACATCGTGCAACTGACGGTCCGCGAGGCAGGCGAAGCCACCGCTCACGCCTTACATGAAGGCTTACGCAGCCTTCTTCGCACCCATGTCTTCACCCTTCTTGATGGCTTCGTCGATGCCGCCGACCATGTAGAAGGCCTGCTCCGGCAGATAGTCGAGATCGCCGTCGAGGATCATCTTGAAGCCGCGGATCGTTTCCTTCAGCGCGACGTACTTGCCCGGCGAGCCGGTGAAGACTTCGGCGACGTGGAACGGCTGCGAGAAGAAGCGCTCGATCTTGCGGGCGCGGGATACCGAAGCCTTGTCTTCCGCGGACAGCTCGTCCATGCCGAGGATGGCGATGATGTCCTTCAGCTCACGGTAGCGCTGCAGCGTGACCTGCACGCGGCGGGCGACGTCGTAATGCTCCTGGCCGATCACCGAGGCGTCGAGCTGGCGGCTGCTGGATGCCAGCGGATCGACGGCCGGGTAGATGCCCAGCGAGGCGATGTCGCGGCTCAGCGTGACCGTGGCATCGAGATGCGCGAAGGTCGTGGCGGGCGACGGATCGGTAAGGTCATCCGCCGGCACGTAGACGGCCTGGATCGACGTGATCGAGCCGGTCTTGGTCGAGGTGATGCGCTCCTGGAGCACGCCCATTTCCTCGGCCAGCGTCGGCTGGTAACCCACGGCCGACGGCATGCGGCCGAGCAGCGCGGACACCTCGGTACCGGCCAGCGTGTAGCGGTAGATGTTGTCGACGAAGAACAGCACGTCCTTGCCCTTGCCCGACTCGTCCTTCTCGTCGCGGAAATACTCGGCCATGGTGAGGCCGGTCAGCGCGACGCGCAGGCGGTTGCCCGGCGGCTCGTTCATCTGGCCGTAGACCATCGCGACCTTGTCGAGGACGTTGGAATCCTTCATCTCGTGATAGAAGTCGTTACCTTCACGAGTACGCTCACCCACGCCTGCGAACACGGACAGACCCGCGTGCGCCTTGGCGATGTTGTTGATGAGTTCCATCATGTTGACCGTCTTGCCGACGCCGGCGCCGCCGAACAGGCCGACCTTGCCGCCCTTGGCGAACGGGCACATCAGGTCGATGACCTTGATGCCGGTTTCCAGCAGCTCGTTGGCGGCAGCCTGCTCGTCGTAAGCCGGGGCTTCACGATGGATGACCCACTTGTCTTTCTCGCCGATCGGGCCCGCTTCGTCGATCGGGTTACCGAGGACGTCCATGATGCGGCCGAGCGTTGCGGAACCGACCGGCACCTTGATGCCTTCGCCGGTATTACGTGCCATCAGGTTGCGGCGCAGGCCGTCGGTGGAACCGAGCGCGATCGCGCGCACGATACCGTCACCGATCTGCTGCTGCACCTCGAGCGTGATCTCGGTGCCGTCGATTTTCAGTGCGTCGTAAACCTGCGGCACCTGGTCGCGCGGGAATTCGACGTCGACGACGGCGCCGATGATCTGAACAACTTTGCCCTGGCTCATGGAATGCTCCGGATGAATCTTCGTAAGGTTCTGGTGCGGCGCCGCCTGATGCGTCGCCATCGCTTGTAACGTTCGGTCAGACCGCGGCGGCGCCGCCGACGATTTCCGAAATTTCCTGGGTGATCGCTGCCTGGCGCGCCTTGTTGTAGACGAGCGTCAGGTCGCCGATGACCTTGTTTGCGTTGTCCGACGCAGCCTTCATGGCGACCATGCGCGCGGCATGTTCGCTGGCGAGGTTCTCCAGCGCCGACTGGTACACCACCGACTCGATGTAACGGGTCATGAGGTGCACGAGCACGGTGCGGGCATCGGGCTCGTAGATGTAGTCCCAGTCGTGCGTCTGCTCGACCTTCACGCCTTCGGCCGCATCGCCGTCTGCGTTCTCGAGTTCGGTCGCCACCAGGGAAACCGGCAGGAGCGCTTCGATGGCCGGCTTCTGGACGATGGTGTTGACGAACGTGTTATAGACGAGGAACACGCGATCGAGCTTGTTATCGCCGTATGCGTCGAGCACGACCTTGATCACGCCGATCAGGTCTTCGAGCTTCGGCTTCTCGCCGAGGTTCGACGCCGTGCCGATCAGGTTCACGCCCTTGATGCGGCGGAAGAACTGGATGGCCTTCTGGCCGATGGCGACGACATCGACCTCCACGCCCTTGTCCTGCCACTCGCGGATGGAGACGAGCATGCGACGGAACAGGTTGGAGTTGAGGCCGCCGGCCAGGCCGCGATCCGTCGACACCACGATGAAACCGACCCGCGCGACGTTCTCGCGCGTGGTCAGGAACGGATGGGTGAAATCGGTGCTGGCCTGGGCGACATGCGCGATGACCTTGCGCATCAGACGCGCGTAAGGACGCGACGCCTTCATCAGGTCCTGCGCCTTGCGGATCTTCGACGCCGAGACCATTTCGAGCGCACGCGTCACCTTGCGCATGTTCTGCGTGCTCTTGATCTTGGTTTTGATTTCGCGGCCGCTAGCCATGGGGATCGCCGTATTCGTGTTGCTTGATGACTGAGGATGGTGAGTCCGTGGACCGTAAACCGTCAGCTGCACGCTGTTGCTGACGGTTTACGCCTTGCGGTTACGCCTTTACCAGCTACCGGTCTTCTTGAACTCGTCGGCGGCAGCCTTGAAGGTTGCCTCGATGTCCTTGTCCCAGTCGCCCGTCTTGTCGATCTTCGACATCAGCTCGGCGTGGTTCTGGCGCATGAAGGCATGAAGACCCTTCTCGAAGGCCAGCACCTTGTTGACCGGCAGGTCGTCGAGGTAGCCCTTCTCGGCCGCAAAGATCGAGACGCCCAGTTCGGCGATCGAGAGCGGCGAGTACTGCGCCTGCTTCATCAACTCCGTGACGCGCTGGCCACGATCGAGCTGGGCGCGGGTCGCGGCATCCAGGTCGGAAGCGAACTGCGCGAACGCAGCCAGCTCACGGTACTGGGCGAGGGCGAGTTTCACGCCGCCGGACAGCTTCTTGATGATCTTGGTCTGGGCAGCGCCACCGACGCGGGACACCGAGATACCGGCGTTCACGGGCGGACGGATGCCGGCGTTGAACAGATCGGTCTCGAGGAAGATCTGGCCGTCGGTGATCGAGATGACGTTGGTGGGAACGAATGCGGAAACGTCGCCCGCCTGGGTCTCGATGATGGGAAGCGCGGTAAGCGAACCCGTCTTGCCCTTCACTTCGCCGTTGGTCATCTTCTCGACATAGTCGGCACTGACGCGCGATGCGCGCTCGAGCAGACGCGAGTGGAGATAGAACACGTCGCCGGGATACGCTTCGCGACCCGGGGGACGCTTCAGCAGCAGCGAGATCTGACGGTAGGCCACGGCCTGCTTGGAGAGATCGTCGTACACGATGAGCGCGTCTTCGCCGCGATCACGGAAGTACTCACCCATGGCGCAGCCGGAATACGGCGCGACGTACTGCAGGGCGGCGGCTTCGGACGCGGAAGCGACGACCACGATGGTGTTGGCCAGCGCACCGTTCTCTTCGAGCTTGCGAACGACGTTGGCGATGGAGCTGCGCTTCTGGCCGATGGCGACGTAGATGCACTTAATGCCGGAGTCTTTCTGGTTGATGATCGCGTCGATCGCGACGGCGGTCTTGCCCGTCTGGCGGTCACCGATGATCAGCTCGCGCTGGCCACGGCCGATCGGGATCATCGAATCGATGGACTTGTAACCGGTCTGCATCGGCTCGTCGACCGACTGGCGCCAGATGACGCCGGGCGCGACCTTCTCCACGGGGCTGGTGCCCACGGCGTCGATCGGGCCCTTGCCGTCGATGGGGTTGCCGAGTGCGTCGACGACGCGGCCGAGCAGGCCCGGGCCGACCGGCACCTCGAGGATGCGGCCGGTGGTCTTCGCGGCGTCGCCTTCGCGCAGGTGCTGGTACTCACCGAGCACCACCGCGCCGACCGAGTCGCGCTCGAGGTTCAGCGCGAGGGCGAAGGTGTCGTTCGGCAGTTCGATCATTTCGCCCTGCATCACGTCGGCCAGGCCGTGGATGCGCACGATGCCGTCGGACACGCTGATGATCGTGCCTTCGTTGCGTGCCTCGGCGCCAAGCTTGAACTGCTCGATGCGGGTCTTGATCAGCTCGCTGATCTCGGACGGATTCAGTGTGGTGCTGGACATGGTCGGTTCCTATAAGTTCAGTGCGTCAGCGCGCTGGCGAGCCGCTGCAGGCGGCCGCGCGCGGAACCGTCGATGACCTGCTCGCCCGTGTCGATCACGACACCGCCAAGCAACGCCGGATCGACGTGTGTTTCCAGTTCGATCTCGCGCTTGAAGCGACGCTTCAGCGACGTGCGCAGCTGCTCGGTCTGCGCCTCGTCGAGATCGAGGGCGCTGGTGACCTTGACCAGCAGGGTCGACTCCGCTTCACGCTTGTAGCTGTCGTAGAGCGCGTCGATTTCCGGCAGGAGCACCGTACGGCCGTTTTCCGCCAGATCCTCGAGGAACCGGCCGAACGGCGTATCGACGCCCATGCCATCGGGCAGGTGCAGGGCAGCGAGCTGCGCCGGCAGCACCCGGGGATCGTTTCCGAGGCCGGCCACGCGCGGATCCGCCGCGACCTGGGCCGCGAAGTTCAGCGCCGCCGACCAGTCGGCGAGTGAACCCGACGCCTGCGCCACTTCGAAAGCGGCGCGGGCGTAGGGACGGGCGAGTGTGAGCGCCTGGGCCATGATCAGATCTCGGTTGCGAGCTGGTCGAGCAGGGCCTTGTGGGCCGCCGGATCGATTTCACGCTGGACGATCTTCTCTGCGCCACGGACGGCCAGTGCACCGACCTGTTCGCGGAGCTGCTCGCGGGCACGCTGGGCCATGGAAGCGATCTCGTCCTGGGCCGAAGCCTTCAGACGGTTGATCTCTTCGATGGCTTCGGCACGAGCCTTCTCGAGGATCTGATTGCCCTGCTGCTGGGCCTTGTCGATGATCTCGGTGGCCTGCAGGCGTGCCTGCTTGATCTCGGTGGCGACCTTGGCGTCGGCATCCTTGAGTTCGGCGCGCGCGCGCTCAGCAGCGGCAAGCCCTTCGGCCACCTTCTTCTGGCGTTCTTCGATGGCACCGTTGAGCTGGGGCCAGATGAACTTGGTGGTGAACCAGACCAGGATCGCAAAAGAGATCATCTGGCCCAGGAAGGTCATGTTAATTTCCATGATCTCTCCAAAGACTCCGAACGCTGGGGTACTGACGGTCGCCGCGGCCCGGGGGCCGCGGCGACGAAGACAAACGCTTGCTTAGCCGCCGGAAGCGGTGCGCAGCACGTTGATCAGCGGATTGGAGAACGCGAGCAGCAGGGCGATGGCGAGGCCGATGATGAAGGCAGCGTCGATCAGGCCGGCGAGCAGGAACATGCGGCCCTGCAGCAGCGGAACCAGCTCCGGCTGACGGGCGGCCGACTCGAGGAACTTCGAGCCCATGATGGCGATACCGAGACACGCACCAAGCGCGCCGAGACCGATGATGACGCCGATGGCAATGGCGGTCAGGCCCTGCACGTGTGCGAAGAGTGCGGTGAGTTCCATGGTGTTCTCCTGGGATTGCTTAAGTCGAAAGGTTGATATGAAACGAAACAGAATGGACTGCGGGTCTAACGTCGGTGCAGTGAGTTAGTGGTGTTCACGCGCCGTGGCGATGTAGACGATCGTCAGCATCATGAAGATGAACGCCTGGAGGGCGATGATCAGGATGTGGAAGATCGCCCACGCCGTGTTGAACACGACGCCGGGCACGAAGCCGATCCAGCTCACCATCAGGCCGGCGATCAGCATGAACACCAGTTCGCCACCGTACATGTTGCCGAAGAGTCGCATGGCAAGCGACACGGGCTTCGACAGTGTTTCGACGACGTTGAGAAGCAGATTGGGAATGACGAGGATCAGTTTCACGACCATGTTTTCGGCGTGGAACGGGGCCGTCAGCATTTCCTTGCCGAAACCGAAGCCGCCCTTCGCCTTGATGCCATGGCCGATGACGATGAACAGCACGGCGACCGACAGGCCCACGGTGGTGTTGATGTCGGCGGTAGGCACCGCACGGAAATAGGTGTGATGCGCCGTTTCGGCGCCCGCGAACGTATGTACCAGCCAGCCGGCAAGATCGACCGGCAGCAGATCCATGGCGTTCATGAAGAACACCCACATGAAGATGGACAGCGCCAGCGGCGTGACCGTGCGACGGTCACCATGGAAGGTGTCCTTCACCTGGGTATCGACGAATTCGACGGCCAGTTCCACCAGCGCCTGGCCCTTGGACGGAACGCCCGAGGTCGCCTTGCGTGCGAACAGCCAGAACCACAGGCAGAACAGCGCGCCCAGCACGAACGACACGGCCAGCGAGTCGACGCGCAGGTTCCAGAACCAGAAATGATCGGTGCTGAAATTCACCGTCATGTGGTTCAGGTGGTGCTGGATGTAATCGGTCAGACCGCCTTGCGGTTCGCTCGCCATGCCTCAACCCTTGAATCTGAATGCAAATACGTTAACCGCGTAGCCGGCCACCAGCCCCGCAAGCGCAGGTAAGGGTGGCAGCTTCCACTGGACCAGAATGAGCGCCAGTCCACCAATGAGGATGATCCAGCGAAGGATCATGCCCACGAGGAACCTCATGAACGTTGCCCCGCCCGAGCCCAGCGTGCTGAACGCTCGCGCGGCAAGCAGCGCGGTAGCGAAAGCGACGATCAGGGCACCCCCGAAAGCTGCCAGGAACGACGGCAGGCCCTGCAGGGAAAAAGCGAGTCCCGTCAGGACGGCCACCACCACCTGCGCGAATACGACGCGCCTGGCGAGATGACGACCGGCTGCAAGACTGTTGAGCAACGCGAGGCTCCCGTGGTTTCGCTCAAAGGCGGCACCTGCTGTTCAACGGGCCACGGTCTAATCTGGAAAAGTATACCAGCGCCGTAAACCACGGGACAAGCGAAGAAAGGCCAAAACCACCCGCCGGCGCGACATCCGTCGCGTCGTTGGCGAGGGGGCCATGGCGGATCAGCCCTGCGTGGGCGGGCCTACCAGCGCGCCGAGCGACGTAGCCGTCTCTACCGCTACATCGAAAATACCGCCTGCTGCAGAGGTGGCTCGCTCGACGCCGTCGCGCTGCAGGTCGCCGCCACGAGCCAGGATGGAGCGCCACGCATCGGCGTCGGGGGCGAGCATCGCTTCCGCCATGAGCCCGGTCGCCGCCCGGGCATTTCCTTCCATCATCTGTAGCTGGAGGTCGGCCATGCGCTCCATGCCGCGCCAGGCGACCGCCTGGGCGCTGGTCGCCTGTTCGACGAACCGGGCGAGATCGGCGTAACCGTTTACATGCGACATGGAACACCGTTCAGAAACGGGAAGGTGCCGGAGTGTAGCCCCGCTCGCGGCAACGCAGCAACCCTGAACTATTGCGATGACAGGTTTCGCCCGTCCTGCGCGAATCAGTCGCCGACGTACTCGGCGCCCGAGGTGCAGGTCTCGTTGACCACGACCTTGGCCAGGCCGGGCACATCGGGCCGCAGCTTGTGGAAGATCCAGCGGGCCAGATTCTCACTGGTCGGGTTTTCCAGGCCGACGATGTCGTTGAGGTAGTGATGGTCGAGGCTGTCGTAGAGCGGCTGGAACCGGGCCTTCAGGTCGCCGAAATCCATGACCCACCCCAGCACGGGATCGGTCGGCCCTTCCACGTGGAGTTCGACGCGGAACGAATGGCCATGGAGCCGCGCGCATTTATGGCCTTCGGGCACATTCGGCAGGCGATGCGCCGCCTCGATATGAAAAGTCTTGAAAATGCGCATGGGCCGGAGTCGCCTTTTAAGGGTGTGCCATTGTAGCGGACGCGCCTTCACGACACGGTTCGCAGTTCGGGCCATTCGTGGCTGCCCGATCATGGACTTTTCATGACGCAAAGGTTTCAGTAGGAACCACACACGGAGTCGGGGGGCTCCATTCGCGAATCCACGCGTCGGACGGGAGGTCTGCATGTGCCTTGGTCGTGAGTCCCTGGAAGGTCCGCACCTGTGCGGCATCGCCGGACAGATGTTCGCCGCCCTGCCCTGGCCCTGCCTGGTATGGACGGGCCCCGGAAACCGGAACGTCATGGTCAACGACGCCTTCCGCCATGAGTTCGGACTTGGCGGCAGCCGCGTCGGACCGAGCTGGCTGGAAACGCATTTCCCGGCCTCTGCCGAGGGCCCGGATGGCGAGTTCGTCTATCGGCATGCCGGCGCGCGCGCCTCCCGGTACAGCCTGACGAGGCAGGTCATCGAGGCGCCCGAGGCCAGGTTCGAGGCCGTCTACCTCATGCCATCGGGTGAGTCGCTCCATGACGGGCCGTTGCCCGGCGCTTCCCCGGTGCCGACGACCGGCGCCACCTGCCGCCCGGATGTCAGCCTGACACCGCGCGAATCGCAGGTGCTGGACGGGATCATGGAGGGCAAGCTCAACAAGGTGATCGCCGGGGACCTGTGCATCAGCCCGAAGACGGTGGAACTGCACCGGGCGAACCTGATGGCGAAACTGCGCGTGCATAACGTGGTGGAGCTCGCACGGGTGGTGCTGGATTCGGGGGCGGGGCGCGTGGTCGATGCCGTGGAAGGGTGAGGCGTGCTGCTGGTGCCTTGGTGGGCTGACGCGAGGAGCTGTTGCCGACAGGGTCGACTCCCACTGTTCCGGGCAAGAAACTCCCACTGTTCCGGGCAAGAAAAAGGCCGCGCCCTGGGGGCGCGGCCTTTCTTTTTCTGGTGGCTAGAGGCGGGCTCGAACCGCCGACCTCAGCATTATGAGTGCCGCGCTCTGACCAGCTGAGCTACCTAGCCGTGAAACCTGGTCGTCCGTGAGACGAGCTCACGAAGGCCGGGCAGTTTAATCGCGGTTGGCTTTCCGTTCAAGTGGCTCCTTGCCCCTGCTTCTTCCGCTGTGGTTGAATCGGGCCCATGATGGAACCGGGCACGCTGTACCGGGCCGGTCCACGACGCTTTGCGGAGGGCGGATGATCGACGCTGATGGTTATCGACCGAATGTGGGAATCGTGCTCCTTAACGGGGACGGCCGCCTTTTCTGGGCGCGGCGGGTGAATCGGGACGGCTGGCAGTTTCCCCAGGGCGGGATGCGCAGCGACGAGACCCCGCTCGAAGCCATGTTCCGCGAGCTCGAGGAAGAGACCGGCCTGCTGTCCCACCACGTGGAGGTGCTCGCCGAGACCCGTGGCTGGCTGCGCTACCGGCTCCCGAGCCGATTCGTCCGGCACCACCAACGGCCGATGTGCATCGGCCAGAAGCAGGTCTGGTTCCTGCTTCGCCTGACGGGAAGCGAAGAGGCCTTGAAACTCGACGCCTGCGAAAAACCCGAGTTCGATTCGTGGCGGTGGGTCGACTTCTGGTATCCGGCGAACCACGTGGTCAACTTCAAGCGACAGGTCTACGAGCGGGCCTTGCGCCATTTCGCGCCCACCGTGGAGAGCACCTGCTCGGTCTCGGTCGGCAACTGTCCCCAGCAGGCGGAAGCGGCGCGGCAGGCTCGTGCCGCGCTCTGAGCGGCCTTCACATTTTTGTGTTTGACAATCGTTCGCATTCGCGTTTGAATGCGATCCCATGTACATCTGCATGTGCAATGCCGTCACCGACCACGCCATCCGCCGCGCCGCGGCCGAGGGCGTCGAATCCTTTGCCCAGCTCCAGGCCCGCACGGGCTGCTCGGATTGCTGCGGCGCCTGCGAGCCCGAGGCACGCCAGTGTCTTCGCGACGCTGTCTCGGAACGCCGCACCGTCCTGGATTTCTTCCCCTCCCCGGCCTGATCCCCGCGCCCCGCGTGTATCGAAGACGCGAACCGTCTGCATTCTCGTTACGTCAAAGGCGTGCGCCGAGTCGTATAGTCGCCTCCTGTGAATCCAGGGAGACACCCATGAAGGGCGACGCAAAGGTCATCGAATTCCTCAACAAGGTCCTATACAACGAGCTGGCCGCGATCAACCAGTACTTCCTGCATTACAGGATGTTCAAGGACTGGGGCTACGCCGAACTCGCCAGGCACGAGTACGAAGAGTCGATCGAGGAAATGAAGCACGCCGACAAGCTGATCGAGCGGATCCTCTTCCTCGACGGCCTGCCGAACCTCCAGCACCTGGGCAAGCTGCGCATCGGCGAGAACGTGGTCGAGGCCCTGCAGGGCGACCTGGACCTCGAAATGATCGCCACGAAGGACCTGCGCGAGGCTATCGCCTACAGCGAAGGCATCCATGACTTCGTCAGCCGCGACCTCTTCAAGTTCATCCTGGGCCAGGAAGAAGAGCATATCGACTGGCTCGAGACCCAGTTCAGCCTGATTGCCGACATCGGCCCCGAGCGTTACATGCTCAGCAAGGTCGGCAGGCTTTCCGACTGAGCGGGCCGGATCCGCGGTGAAGGCTTGACCTGCCGCGGAACGGCGCCATTATGGGTGCCATGAACAATCCATTCCCCATGGCACCGACCGCGCCGGACTACCGTTCGGCCGGCACGCCCCTGATTTTCACCGAGGCCGCCGCCCGCAAGGTGCATGAGCTGATCGATGAAGAGGGCAATCCGTCGCTGAAGCTGCGCGTCTATATCAGCGGCGGCGGGTGTTCCGGGTTCCAGTATGGCTTCACGTTCGATGAGGAGCAGGCCGAAGACGACCTCGCCGTGTCCCGTGAAGGCGTGACCCTGGTGGTGGATCCGCTCTCGCTGCAATACCTCACGGGTGCCGAGATCGACTACGCGGAGTCGTTCAGCGGCTCCCAGTTCGTCATCCGCAACCCGAATGCGAAAACCACCTGCGGGTGTGGCTCCTCGTTCAGCGCATGACCGACGGCGCTAACGTCTTCGCCGGCCTCGATATCGACCGCATGGCGGAGCGTCGTGAAGACCGCCTCTGGATCGAGGAAATCGAACGCGCCGCCGACACCCGGTTCCTGGCCGTCGACAGTGACGGGCTCGCGTTCGTCGTGCCCGGCGCAGACGAACTGCAGTGGATGGGTCCGGTCATGCGCGCCGAGCGCTTTGGCGATATCCCGTCTACGTTCCTCGGCCTGGCCCGGGGTTCCGCGTGGTTCACGCTGGTGCTCGACGAAGCCCACGCGGCAGTCTTCGTCTCACTCACCGACGCGCATCGCCTGTCGCTCCGCGACGCCGGCCTGACCTTTCCTGCGTTCGAGGCAGGTCTGTTCGCCTATGCGAAGGGCATCACCCACTGGCAGCGGCAGACCCGGTTCTGCAGCGTGTGTGGCTCGCCGATCCTCGTGGTCGCCTCCGGGCATCGCGCCCAGTGCACCCACCCTGACACGCCGCACATGCATTTCCCGCGCACGGATGCCGCCATCATCGTGATCGTGGAAGAAGGGAATGCCTGCCTGCTCGGCCGCCAGCGGGGCTGGCCAGCCGGTCGCTACTCGACCCTTGCAGGTTTCATCGAGCCCGGCGAATCGCTGGAAGACGCCGTGAAACGCGAAGTACGCGAGGAGTCCGGCGTGGAGGTGTCGCACGCCACCTATCACTCGTCGCAACCGTGGCCCTTGCCTGCCTCGCTCATGGTCGGCTTCACGGCAACGGCGGCGTCGCGTGATATCCGCCTGCGCGACGACGAGCTGGAAGACGCCCGCTGGTTCACCGCGCAGGACATCGCCGATGGGCTCCGCTCGGGCTCCCTGGGCGTGCCGCCGCCGTTATCCGTCTCGTACCAGCTTATTTCGCACTGGCTGGCGCAGCGTGGCGTAAAGCTGCAGGACCTGCTGGCCGCCGCGCCGAAGCACTGATCGTTCGCCTACAATCGTCGCATCCACCACGGGATTGCGTTCGACATGGCCCTCCGCTTATTTGCAGTACTGGTTGCCCTGGCCATTGTCCGCACCCTGCCGCACCTCGCGCGCTGGCGTAACGACCGCTGGTTCCGTGCCTGGGTAGGCCGCCTCGGTGATATTTCCGGCCCCGGGCACGTCGCCGTCATCGTGCTGGTGCCGGTCGCTGCCACGGTGCTCATCGCCGGCCTGCTCGCGTCCCTTCCCCTCTTCGACATCGCATGGCTGGCCTTCGCCATCGTCGTGCTCGCGTGGACGCTGGGGCCACGGGAAATCGAGACCGACATCGATGCGCTGGTGCGTGCGCCCGATACGCTGAGCCGCGATGAAGCCATGGTCGCGCTGCGCCATGATGAAGACACCCTGCCGTGGTTTGCGCCCGCCCTTGTCGAAGCCGCCGTCTATGGCGCGTTGCGCCGCCGTTTCGGCGTACTGCTCTGGTTTTTCCTGCTGGGCCCGGCAGGCGCACTCGGCTACCGCCTGGCGCAGACACTCGGTCGCGACGCCGCGCTGTCGCTCGACGCCGCCACGCGCCTCGCTGCCCGCCGGCTTGCGGACGCACTCGACTGGCTGCCCGCCCACCTCATGGTCTTCGCCATGGCGCTGGTGTCCGACTTCGATGCCGTGATGGGCGCCTGGCGGGCCTGGCATCACACCTCGGGCAGCCCCCGCACGCGACTCGACCCGGACTTCCTCGGCGCCGTGGCGCGCGCCGGCGTCGATGCCGACGTGGCAGCGGGTGATGGCTACGCCGAAGACGTCAGCGACCCGGTCACGGAGCTTGCCCACGCACGCCTGGTGATCCGCCGCGTGCTCGTCGTGTGGCTCGCTGTCGTTGCGCTGCTCGTGCTGGCCGGCTGGATCGCCTGACCGTCACGGTGGCGCCCGGCGCCATGACCCGGGACACGTGATTCAAACGCGGCAGCTTGCGCCTCGCGACCGGCGTCTCACGCCAGATCCCCGCGCAGCTCACTGACCCGCGACTCCAGCGCGGCGGCCGTCGCCTCGTCCGGTGGTACCGGCGCACCGCCGACCAGCTCGATCCGCGACCAGAACCGACGCGGAAGGCGAGCCCGGCGCAGGGCACCGTCGCGGCGACTGAAGATGCTGCCCCACATGCCCCTCAGCGCGAGCGGCACCACCGGCACGGGGCGCCGCGCAAGGATGCGCTCGACACCGGGGCGGAACGTGTCGATCGCGCCATCTTTCGTCAGGCCGCCTTCGGGGAAGATGCAGACGACCTCGCCCTTCGCCAGTGCCTCGTCGATCAGCTCGAAGGCGCGTTCCAGCTGCACCGGATCTTCGCTGCGACCGGCGATGGGAATGGCTTTCGCCGTGCGGAAGACAAAGTTGAGTACCGGGATGTTGAATATCCTGTAGTACATGACGAAACGCATCGGCCGGCGCACGCTTGCCATCAGGATCAGCGGATCCATGAAGCTGACATGGTTGCACACGACCAGGGCCGCGCCTTCGTCGGGCACGTTTTTCAGGCCATCCACGCGTATCCGGTAAAGCGTATGCACCAGCACCCAGGTGATGAAGCGCATCATGAATTCGGGCACGAGCGTGAAGATGTAGATCGCCACCGCGATATTCATCACGCCGGTGACGAGGAAGATGGTGGGCACGTCGAGCCCCATGGCCGTCAGGCCGATGCCGAACCCCGACGCCATGCAGATGAGCAGCGCGTTGACGATGTTGTTGCCGGCGATCACGCGCGACAGCCGTTCACGCGGCGCGCGACTCTGTACGAAGGCAAACAGCGGCACGACGTAAAAGCCCGCGAACGCGCCGATCATCGTCAGGTCGATGGCAGCGCGCCATGCACCGTGCACGGAAAGGAACTGCAGCCAGTCGAGCGTCGCACCAGCCGTGACGGCGGGGCGAGCGAAGTACAGGTCGACGGCGAACACCGTGAGCCCGAAGGCACCGACAGGCACCAGGCCGATTTCCACGCGTCGATTCGACAGGCGCTCGCAGAGCAGCGAACCCACCCCGGTACCCAGGGAGAACAGCGTGAGCACCAGCGTGTTGACCGAGCCGTCGCCGCCCAGCACGTGCCGCGTGTAGGTCGGCAGCTGCGCGATCATCACCGTGCCGAAAAACCAGAACCATGAGATGCCCAGCACCGCGTTGAACACGCCGCGATCTTCATGGGTGAGCTTCAGCACGCGCCAGGTTTCGCTGAGCGGATTCCAGTTGAACTTCAGGTCGGGTGCGGCGGCAGGCGCCAGCGGAATGGCACGGCTTACGCCGTAACCGATTACCGCGATGGCAATAGTCGTGAGCGACGCGGCCAGCGTGCCATAGCCCGCAATCAGCATCAGCGAATTACCTACGATCATGCCGGTGAGCATGGCCAGCTGCGTACCGGTCTCCACCAGCGCGTTGCCGCCGACGAGCTCCGAACGCCCGAGAGCCTGCGGAAGAATCGAATACTTGATCGGCCCGAATACCGTCGAGTGCACGCCCATCAGGAACAGGACAACCAGCAGCAGGGAAATGTGATGCGTGAAGAAACCCACCGCAGCGATGACCATGGCCGCGATCTCGAACAGCTTCACGTAGCGGATGATGCGTGTCTTCTCGAACTTCTCGGCCAGCTGCCCTGCCGTGGCCGAGAAGAGGAAATACGGGAGGATGAAAAGCGCGGGCGCGAGATTCGTGTACAGGGAGACCTCGCCGTCGGGCAGCGACATCTGGAATGCCACGAGCATCACCATCGCGTTGCGAAACGCGTTGTCGTTGAAGGCGCCCAGCGCCTGCGTCCAGAAGAACGGCGCGAAGATGCGCTTGCCCAGTAACGAAAACTGACTCATTCCACGTTCTTCCTAGGAACGCCAACCAACGTCGGCGATTGGCGTGACCACAAGCAAAGCGTCGTTTCCGCCGGAGTGAAACCGTCAGCTCCGGTGAAAGGCCCGGTGGGCAATGTCACGACGATGGAATGCGTCGGCGAAACCTACCTCGCCTATCGCGGCGTAGGCCTTCGCACGGGCGGCGGCAAGATCGTCGCCCAGTGCGCACACCGTGAGCACGCGGCCACCCGCGGTTACCGGATGGCCGTCTGAATCGAGGGCGGTGCCGGCGTGGAAAACCTTCACGTCGGCACCGAAGTCGGTGTCGGCACCTTCGATGCGGTCACCCGCACGTACCTTGCCGGGATACCCGCCGGCGGCGATCACGACGCCCAGTGCGGGCCTCGCGTCCCAGTCTGCGGTCGTCGTGTCGATGCGCCCTTCGAGCGCGGCCTCGACGAGATCCACGAGATCCGACCTCAGGCGCAGCATGATCGGCTGTGTCTCCGGATCACCGAAGCGCACGTTGAATTCGATGACCTTCGCATTGCCCGCCCTGTCGATCATCAGGCCGGCATAGAGGAAGCCCGTGAACGGCGCGCCGTCGGCGGTCATGCCGTCGAGCGTCGGCTGGATGATGTCGCGCATGACGCGCGCCGAGACGTCGTCGGTCACGACGGGCGCGGGCGAATAGGCACCCATGCCGCCCGTATTCGGACCGAGGTCGCCGTCGTCGCGACGCTTGTGGTCCTGGCTGGTGGCCATGGGCAGCGCGTGCTTTCCGTCGGCGATGACGATGAAGCTTGCTTCCTCGCCATCGAGGAATTCCTCGATGACCACGCGCGACGACGCATCACCGAAGGCCTGCTGGCCCAGCATGTCGTCGAGGGCGGCTTCCGCCTCTTCCAGTGACATCGCCACGACCACGCCCTTGCCTGCCGCGAGGCCGTCCGCCTTGATCACGATGGGCGCGCCCATCTGGCGAACATGCGCCAGTGCCGGGGCCAGCTCGGTGAAGACGGCATAGTGGGCCGTGGGAATGCGATGGCGGGCGAGGAAGTCCTTGGCGAAGGCCTTGCTCCCCTCCAGCTGGGCGGCCGCCGCCGTCGGGCCGAAGCAGCGCAGGCCTTCCGCAGTGAAACGGTCCACGACGCCGGCGACCAGCGGAACCTCGGGGCCGACCACCGTCAGGCCGATCTGCTCGCGCCTGGCGAGGGCCAGCAGGCCGTCGATGTCCGTCACCGCCACGGCTTCGTTGCGCAGACCCGGCTCATGCGCCGTGCCGGCATTGCCGGGTGCCACGATGACCTCGTCCACGCGGGGGGACTGAGCGAGCTTCCAGGCCAGCGCGTGTTCGCGCCCGCCGCCGCCGATGACGAGGACTTTCATGGGGTATCTCCAGACGAGGAACCGCCTATTCTACCCGGCGAGCATCTCGATCAGCCGGGCGCGGGGCAACTTGCCCGTCTCGTTGCGCGGCAGCTCCGGGACGAGGCGCAGGGGACGCGGCAGGAACACCGGGTCCATGGCATCGCGCAGGCCCGCCATCACGGCTTCAGGGCTGAGCCCGGGTGCGACGACGAACGCGGCGATACGGCGCACGCCGGACCCGTCGGCGTCGTCCTGCTGGAACAGCACGCCATCGCGCACGCCCTCGATCGCAAGCAGGCGTCGATTGAGATCGGCCAGCGAGGCCCGCTTGCCGGCGATCTCGAGGAGGTCGGTGTTACGCCCGCACAGCCGGAAACGCCGGCCGTTGTCATGCAGTGTCACGATGTCAGCGAGCGCGACGGGCTCGGCGATCTGCGGCGCGTCGACCAGCGTGCCGTCCGGCTGCGGGTGCAGCACCGTGTGGTCGTACAGTGTCCATTCGTCTTCGATCGACGTGCGACGACTGGCGAACACACAGGTTTCCGTCGAGCCGAACATTTCCTGCAGCGGCGCACCGAAGCGTGCCTCGGCCGATGCCGCGAGTTCCACGGGCATGGGTGCCGTCGCGGACACCATGGCGGCCAGCGCCGGCAGCTGCACGCCGGATTCGACCAGGGCGCGAAGGTGTACGGGCGTGGTGACCAGGACGCGCGGCTCCGGTATCTCCGCCAGGGCCGCCGCGACATCCGCGGGATAGAACGGCCGGCCTGCGTGCACGCCGACCGGCGACAGCAGCGGCATGGCCACCGAGGTCTCCATGCCGTACATGTGCTGCGGGGGCACCGTCGCGACGACGTGGAACGTGGTGCCGATGATCCGCTCCAGCATGGCCACGTTGCCCGAGTTGCTGGCGGCGAAGCTTCCCCATGTCTTTATGTTCGGCTTCGGCTTGCCGGTGGAGCCCGACGTGTAGCCGATGGCGACGACGGTGTCCGCAGGCACCGACGGGATCCCGGTCGTGTCGGCCACGTCGAGGTCGAACGCAGGCATCCGTATATACCCGAGGGGCGCTGGTGCCAGGTCGAGTTCACCGATCGCATAGGCCCCGGGATGGCTCGCCATGACCTCGTCGACGGCATGCGGCGCGCGTGATGGCGGAAGCAGGTTCGCCTGCCCCCTCGATACCAGGGCGGCGAAGGCCACGAGGAACGCGTAACGGTCGTCGCACAGGTTCACGGCACTGCCGGCGTCGGGCAGCAGGGCCGCGACCTGGCGAACATGCGCCAGGAACGTGCCGACCGTGATGCCCCTGCCGCCGCGCCAGGCCATGACGCGGGATGACGGGCCCGCCAGCAGCGGCAGGGCAGGCGCGTTCGCGTGCCCGGTACTCTCGAAAACAGTTGACAACGTCATGGCCCCTGGTCAGGCGCGGATGATAGCCCCGGTGAGGGCATCCCGAATGGTGGTGGGTTTTTCGAGGCGGCCAAGCGGGGCATCCAGTGCACCGTCGAGGCGATCGCCGAACATGGTGGAAAGCGTCGGCAGATCGCGGGCCGGCGCCTGGCCGTGCGGGTTCGCGCTCGTGGATACCAGCGGTGCACCGAAGGCACGGCACAGCGCCGATGCCGGCGCATGGGCGGTCACGCGAAGGGCAATACCCTCATGCGCACCCGCGACCCAGGACGGCACCTTTTCGCTACGTGGAAAAATCCACGTATGCGGGCCGGGCCACGACGCGCGCACGGTGCGGAGCACCTCCGTCGGAACGTCGGAAAACGCGATGTACGGCTCGATCTGCTCGAAGTCGGCGGCGATCAGCAGGACGCCCTGCGTCGACGGACGCCCTTTCAAGGCGAAGAGGCGCTCGAACGCCCCGGGGTCGTGCGGATCGCAGCCAAGGCCAAACACGGCTTCGGTGGGATAAGCGAGGACGCCGCCATCGCGCAGTAGCGCGGCGGCGGCATCCACCTGGCCGAGGTCGAACGACAGCATGTCAGTCCGACGCAGGCGCCGGGGCGCCGGAAGCGGCCTTTTTCGCCCCGGCCTTCCCGGTTGCCGTTTTCTTCGCGGCGGCTTTCTTGGTCGCGGTTTTCTTCGCGGGGGCTTTCTTCGTGGCAGCCTTCTTCGCCGCCGTCTTCCTGGCCGGTGCCTTCTTGACGGCCGCCTTCTTCGCCGCCGGATCTTTCGCCACCGCCGCCTTCTTCGCCGTGGCCTTCTTCGCCGCGGTCTTCTTGGCCGCCTTGCCGCCGCGAGGTTTCTTCAGTGGCGCGGAGGCCAGCAGCTCACGGCACTCGGCTTCGGTGAGCGTCTTCGGCTCGCGTTCCTTCGGAATGCGGGCGTTCTTCTCCCCATCGGTGATGTACGGGCCGTAGCGACCATTCAGCACCTGGATACCGTCACCGAAATCGAGGATGGTGCGGTTCGCGATGGCTTCCAGCTTCTCCTGCACCAGCTGCAGCGCACGGGGCAGCTCGATGACATACGGATCGTCCTCGGCCTTGAGCGAGGCATAGGTGCTGCCCTGCTTCACGAACGGACCGAACCTTCCGACGCCGACGGTCACGTCTTCGCCTGCTTCCGACTGGCCGAGGTTACGCGGCAGCTTGAAGAGCTCCATGGCTTCTTCGAGCGTGATGGTGTGCATGCTCTGGCCCGGGCGCAGGCTGGCATAGGTGGGCTTGGCTTCGTCGTCCTTGGTGCCGATCTGCGCGTAGGCGCCGTAACGACCGAGCCGTACGGAGACGGGCTTGCCACTCTTCGCATCCTCGCCCAGCTCGCGCGCACCCGTCGCCTCGTTGCGGTCAACCGACTCGGTCTTGTCGTCCACGAGTGTCTTGAACGGACCCCAGAAGCGCTCGAGCAACGGCACCCAGGCCTCCTCGCCGCGGCTGACCGCATCGAGTTCGTCTTCCAGGCGGGCGGTGAAGTCGTAATCGACGTACTGCGTGAAATGGCCCGAGAGGAACTGGCTGACCGCGCGGCCGACATCGGTGGGACGGAAACGGCGGCTTTCGAGCAACACGTACTCGCGGCTCAGCAGGACCTGGATGATGCTGGCATAGGTCGAGGGACGGCCGATGCCGTATTCCTCGAGCGTCTTCACCAGGCTGGCTTCCGAGAACCGCGGCGGGGGCTCGGTGAAATGCTGGTCGGCGGCGATGGCATGCACCGGCACGATGTCGCCCTGGACGAGGCGGGGCAGGCGGCGCTGGTCGTCGTCATCGTCGGTCTTCTGGTCGCGACCTTCCTCGTAGACGGCCAGGAAGCCGGGATCGACGACGGTGGTACCCGTGGCCCGGAAACCGGAATCGGCCACCGGGAACTCGACCGACACGGTGTTCATCGTGGCATGCAGCATCTGGCAGGCGACGGTGCGCTTCCAGATCAGCTCGTAGAGTTTCCGCTGGTCGTCGTTGAGGAACGACGCGACGGTCCGCGGAATGCGCATGGCCGAGGTGGGTCGGATGGCCTCGTGCGCTTCCTGGGCATTCTTGGACTTCGACTTGTAGACCTGGACGGCGTCAGGGAGGCCGCCCTTGCCGTATTCGCGCGCAATGAGGTCGCGCAGTTCGGCCGTGGCGTCGTCGGAGAGCGCGACGGAATCGGTTCGCATGTAGGTGATGAGACCGACGTTGCCCTCGCTGCCCAGCCCCACGCCTTCGTAAAGGCCCTGCGCCACGCGCATGGTGCGGCTGGTGGAAAAGCCGAGCTTGCGCGCGGCTTCCTGCTGGAGGGTCGACGTGGTGAACGGTGGTGCCGGGCGGCGCTTGCGCTCGCGGCTCGTCACTTCGCCCACGGTGAAACGGCCGGCGGCCGCCTGTTCGAGGGCGGCACGCGCGGACTGGGCATCGGCCTCGTTCGTGAGGTCGAACTGCTCGAACTTCTTGCCGTTGAGCCTGACCAGGCGCGCCTCGAAAGCGCCGTCCTTGTGGGCCAGGCTGGCCTGGATGGTCCAGTACTCGCGGGCGTTGAAGGCTTCGATCTCGAGCTCGCGCTCGACGATCATGCGCAGGGCAGGCGACTGCACGCGGCCGGCGGAAAGCCCGCGCTGCACCTTGCGCCACAGTACCGGGGACAGGTTGAAGCCCACGAGGTAGTCGAGCGCGCGGCGCGCCTGCTGCGCATCGACCATGTCATGGGAGAGCTTGCGCGGGTTGGCCACGGCTTCCTTGATGGCCTTCGGGGTGATCTCGCTGAACACCACGCGCTGGATTTCCTTGCCCTCGAGCAGGCCCCGCTCGCGCAGGATCTCGCTGATGTGCCAGGAAATCGCCTCGCCCTCGCGATCCAGATCGGTCGCGAGATAGATGGTGCTCGCCGCCTTGGCCGCCTTGGCGATGGCCTCGACGTGCTTCTCGTTGCGGTCGATGACCTCGTAGGCCATGGCGAACCCATGTTCCGGGTCGACCGCGCCCTCCTTGGGTCGAAGGTCGCGGACGTGGCCATAAGACGCCAGCACCTGGAAATCGGTTCCCAGGTACTTGTTGATCGTCTTGGCCTTGGCCGGCGATTCGACGATGAGGAGGTTCTTTGCCATGCGTTACGGGTTCCGGAAACCGCCGGGGTGAGTAGACCCCGGCGTATGTCTATATTTATTTGGAAACATATCGCCGTGATGACTGTCAAGCGACGGCGTTCAGACCACGCGCTGATAGCGGTTGCCCGGGAGGGGTGCCACCTGCCCTTCGAGCTCCAGTATCAGCAGCATCGACGACAGTGACCCGGGGGTGAAGCCGGTCGCGCCCACCAGGGCGTCCAGAGATGCGGGATCGTACCCCATGACGTCGAGCAGGCGACGATATTCGTCGTCCTGCCGCCAGTCGAACGGGTCGCCACGCCGCCTGCCGCTGCCAGATACGACCGCGTCCAGCGCCAGCCGTTCACGTAACTGGGCGCCCAGGTCCATGGCGGCAGGCCCCAGGGCATGCAGCACCTCGTCGGCCCGCTGGACCAGCCGGGCCCCGTCGGCGATCAGCGAATGGCAGCCTTCGGCCAGCGGGTTGTGGATGGATCCCGGCACCGCGAAGACGTCCCTGCCCTGCTCGCCAGCCACGCGGGCCGTGATGAGCGAACCCGAGCGGAGGCCGGCCTCGATGACCACGACACCCAGGCTGAGGCCCGCGATGATGCGGTTTCGCCTCGGGAACTGGCTGGCCACGGCAGGCGTGCCGGGCGGGTATTCACTGACGATGGCCCCCTGCGTGGCGATCCGGCGGGCCAGGGCATGGTGCTTGCGCGGATAGACCCGGTCGGGCCCCGTGGCGATGACGGCGACGGTGGGCTCGCCGGCATCGAGGGCTCCCTCGTGGGCTGCACCGTCGATGCCGTCGGCCATGCCGCTGGTGACCAGGAGCCCACCCGCAGCCAGCTCTGCGGCAAAGCGTCGCGCGTTGGCCAGGCCAGGCGCCTGGGCCCGCCGTGCCCCGACGATCGCGACCTGCGGCCGCAGGAGCAGCGAGGCGTCGCCCTTCACGAACAGGGCGGCCGGCGGGTCGGGAATGGCCTCGAGCTGCGGCGGGAAGTCTTCCTCCGTACAGCGCAGCATCCGCTGGTCGTCCCCTGCCCCGAGCCAGGCGAGATCATGGGCGAGGACGGCCTCGTCGGGCCGGGCCAGCCACGCGCGCCCTTCGGCCTTCAGTGCGCCTTCGTGCCGTCCCATCCAGTCGATCAGGGCCCTTGCGCTGCCACGGGCAAGGAGCCCGTCGCGCAGGCCCCTCGAGCCCAGGCCGGGCGTACGGAGGAGGATCAGCCAGTCACGCAGGTCGTCGGAGTCGGTCATCCGCCCATCTTAGGCGGTGACCGATGCCGGGCTGTCAGCGCCTTACTCGGGAAGCACCAGCCGGTCACCCTTCTTGAGCGGGCGAAGGGCGTCCATCACGAGCGCATAGCTCACGTGATCGAAGGTACGGAACACCATGACATGGCCGCCGTACTCATCGGGAAGCTTGACGACCGGCGCGCTGCCGCGGCGCACCGAATTACCCTTCACGTCGTCGGGGATGCTGTCGCCCTGGCTCATCACCGTGAAGGTGGTGCCGTTGTCGATACCGTCGGCCGAGCCCGCCGAAAGGGAGACTACCTGGCGGCTGCCCGCGCCATTCATGGCGTCGGTGAACCCGATGACCCGGCCGTCGGCTGGCAGCGATTTCGGCGCATGTGGATAGAAATAGGGGTCGTACGGCTTATCGTCGATCGGAAGGAGACGGTCGCCCTTGCGCACTTCGAGTGTCGAATCGACGAGCACCAGCGTCGCGACATCGTCGCGGGTGGCGATGACTTCGGCATTGCCGATGACCGAGACCTCGACACCCTGGTCGGTACCGGTACCGACGTGGGTGTCGTGCCGCGTGTCTTCCTTCCAGGGACTGGCGACCATGGTCACGTCACTGTCCAGCTCGTCGGCGACGAACGAACCATGGCTCGGGTTGCCTACGATGTCGGCCTCGCCCGGATCGCCGTCGTGGTCGCGGAAGCGTGCGGTGGGGCGAACGACGGCCCAGCGCTGCCCGGCTCGGGCATCGGCGAAGTCGCGCGCATAGAACTTGCTGCCCGGGGTGGCGCGCAGGTGGTCTTCTTCCAGGCCGACGACGTACGGCGCCTGGCTGACGGCGTCGGCATCCATCACGCGCAGCTCCTTGAGGAACATGCGCAGCTCGCTCAGGGGAACCGCCGCGATGGCGTCGCCCTCGGAGCGCACGCGCGGCTCGAGGCCGAGATGCCTGCCATCGGCGTCCATCGACAGGTTCAGGACGTCGCCGGGGTAGATGAGGTGCGGGTTGCGCACCTGGGGATTGGCCTGCCATATCTCGGGCCACAGCCAGGGCTTCGTGAGGAAGCGCGCCGAAATGTCCCACAGCGTGTCGCCCCGCCGGACCGTGTAGGTCGACGGGTGGTCCGGACGCAGTTGCGCCGCCGCGGCATAAACGGCCACAGTGAAGAACATGCCGCCGAGCAGCATGGCGAACTTCTTGATCATGACGGGATTTCCCCCTTCCCCGGTGCTGTCGCGAGTGTAACCGAAACGTTAACGCACACAAGATGCGCCGGCGCTCGCGGGCTCATCCGCGCGCGAGTAGAATACGGGGCCATCCTACAGGCTGACTTTGCGGTAAGCCGCATCGGCCGCGAAACCGTTCAAGGTGACATCGTGTCTACCCTCGCCATCCTCGAGTTCCCCGACCCCCGCCTGCGCACCGTCGCGGCACCGGTGACCGTGTTCGATGCCGAACTGAAGCAGTTCGTCGCCGACATGTACGAAACCATGTACGCCGCGAACGGCGTCGGCCTTGCCGCGACGCAGGTCAACGTACACCAGCGGGTGCTCGTCGCCGACATGAGCGACGACCGCGACGAACCCATGGTGCTGATCAATCCCGAGATCCTCGAGAAGGACGGCCAGCAGGTCTACCAGGAAGGCTGCCTGTCGTTCCCGGGCATCTATGCCGACGTGACGCGCGCCCTGCACGTGAAGGTACGCGCGCAGGATGTCGAGGGCGCCGAGGTCATCGTCGACGTCGAAGGGCCGCTTGCCGTCTGCATCCAGCACGAGATGGATCACCTGGCGGGCAAGGTGTTCGTCGACTACCTCTCTCCGCTCAAGCGCACCATGCTGCTCAAGCGAATGGAAAAACAGCGCAAGGCAAGCGCTTAACCGATGACCATCCGCCCCCTGCGCGTGGTGTTCGCCGGAACGCCGGATTTCGCCGTTCCCTGTTTCCACGCCTGCCGCGCTTCCGGTGCGGAGGTGGTTGCCGTCTACACGCAGCCCGACCGCCCGGCCGGCCGCGGGCGCAAGCTGGCCGCCAGCCCGGTGAAGGAAGCCGCCCTGGCCGTCGGCGTGCCGGTCGAGCAACCCGAGTCCTTCAAGGCGGCCGTCGATCGTGATCGCCTTGCTTCATGGGAACCGGACCTTATCGTCGTGGTGGCTTACGGGCTGATCCTGCCGCGCAAGGTGCTGGCGATCCCGCGCCTCGGGTGCTGGAACGTCCATGCATCGCTGTTGCCCCGGTGGCGTGGCGCGGCGCCGATCCAGCGGGCGATCCTCGCCGGCGACACCGAATCGGGCGTCGACCTCATGCAGATGGAGGCCGGGCTGGATACCGGCCCGATCCTGGTAGAGCGCGCGACGACCCTCACCGCCGACGAAACCGGTGGCAGTCTCCATGACCGCCTGTCGGCCCTGGGCGCCGATGCGCTGGCCGAGGGCCTTTGCCGCGTGATGGCTGGCGAGTCGCTGCCGTCGCGCGCACAGCGGGACGACGGCGTGGCCTACGCCCACAAGCTCGACAAGGCCGAGGCTGCCCTCGACTTCTCGCTTCCGGCCATCGCGCTGGAGCGGAAGGTCAGGGCCTTCGACCCCTGGCCGGTCGCGGAAGCCGAGATCGCTGGCGAGCGCCTGCGCATCTGGTCGGCGCGCGCCGTCGACGGGTTGCCGGGCGCGACGCCCGGGCAGGTGCTCCGCGCGACGCGCGACGGCATCGATGTCGCCTGCGCCGAAGGCGCGCTGCGCCTGCTCGCCGTACAACGACCGGGCGGCCGACGTATCGGTGCGGCCGACTATCTCAATGCACGCCCCGAACTCAAGCAGGTCACATCCTGAGCAAGCTGTCCGTACGAGCCCTTGCCGCCGAATCGCTTGCCAGCGTCGCGCTGTCCGGTCATTCCCTGCGCGAGGTGGCCGACCGCGCATTGCCACGGCTGTCCGACTCGCGTGACCGGGCGTTGCTCACGGCGCTGCTGAACGAGGGTGCTCGCTGGTGGCCGCGGTTCGACGCGGCACTCGATCACCTGCTTGCCCGGCCCATCCGGCGCAACGAGCCCGCCATCCACGCGCTGCTCGTCACCGCGCTGGTGCAACTGGAGATCCTCGAGCTTCCCGGCTACGCCGCCGTGGCTGCCACCGTCGAAGCCGTGCGCGAGCTGCGCCGCCCGCGCCTGGCCGGCGTGGTCAATGCCGTGCTCCGGCGCTGGCTGCGCGAGCGCGAGGCGCTCATCGCCACGCTCGACGCCAGCCCGTCGACCCGCCACGCCCACCCGGCCTGGCTGGCCGAGGCGATCGAAGGCGACTGGCCCGGCCTTGGCGAAGACATCATGGCGGCGGCCAACACCGAGCCCCCGCTGATGCTGCGCGTGAATCGCCGCCGCGCCAGCCGCGAAGCCGTCGTCGAGGCGCTCGGCGCCGCCGGATACGAGGCAGCGCTGCATGCCTGGCTGGCCGATGGCGTCGTGCTTCCGCACAGCACCGATGTCACCCGCCTGCCGGGCTTTGCAGAAGGCCATTTCGCCGTGCAGGACGGAGCCGCGCAGGTTCCGGCCGACCTGCTCGACCTGGCCGACGGCCAGCGTGTCCTCGACGCCTGTGCCGCGCCCGGCGGCAAGGCCTGCCATGCGCTGGAACGCGCGGCCGTGTCGCTGGACGCCGTGGAATACGAAGCCAAGCGCATCCCGCGCATTCGCCAGAACCTCGAACGACTGGGCCTCGAGGCAAACGTGGTCGTTGGCGATGCGGGCGATACCGCTGCGTGGTGGAACGGCACGGCGTTCGATCGGGTGATGATCGACGCCCCCTGCTCCGCAACCGGCGTCATTCGTCGTCGCCCGGACGTCCGCCTGCATCGCCGGCCCACGGATATCGAGGCGCTGGTGGTCCAGCAGCGGCGCATCCTGGACGCCTGCTGGGAAACGCTGGCACCCGGCGGGCGGCTGCTCTACGTGACCTGCTCCCTTCTGCGCGCCGAGAACGAAGGCGTGATCGGTGCCTTTGTCGCCTCGCGCGCCGACGCCCACGCCGTGCCGTTCGTCCTCCCCGTGGGGCATGCCGCTGCGGTGGGCTGGCAGATCCTGCCCGGCGACGGCGACCTCGACGGCATGTATTACGCCGTGCTGGAAAAGTCCCGCTGACGGGAGGCCAGCGCCGAGACGTACACCGCCTCGGTGGCGTCGACGAACTGCGCCAGCCCGAATGACGCCTCGGCGTGGACACGTGCCGCTTCGCCCATCGAGGGAAGCTGATCGCGGCCGGCCAGCAGGGTGCGAAGTGCCTCCGCGATACCCGCGATGTCGCGCGCGCCCACGACCCAGCCGTCTTTCCCGGGCCGGATGTTCTCGGGAAGGCCCGCATAGTCACTGACCAGCACGGGCTTGCCCATGGCCATCATTTCGCGGCACGCGAAAGAAATGGTCTCGACATCCCACGACAGCACGAAGCCGGCGTCGAGCGTTGCCACCAGAGGCCGGACATCCGCCAGGCGCCCCGGGAAATGCAGGTGCCGCGCCAGGCCGAGCGCGTCGATGCGTTGCCGGTCGGCGTCGCCCGGCAACGCGCCGGCGAGCACGACCCGAAACCGGTCGCGCTCGGCAGGCGCGAGGCGCGCCAGCGCTTCCACCAGATCCATCCAGCCCTTGTACCCCGCCGTGCCGGCGTTGCTTCCGATGAGTAGCGGCGACCCGGCGTCGGTGCCCAGCCACTGCGCTCGCAGGGCGGCATCGGCGTCGCGCGGAGAAAAGCGTGCGGTGTCGACCCCGTTGAAAACCGTGTCCACCCGGCAGCGGGCATAGGGCGAAGCCATGACCTGCCGCCGGACGAAGTCACATACCGCGATCACCTCATCGGTGCCGAAGCGAGAGCGCCACCAGTGGCCCGGGCCCGTCATGGGCTTCGAGTTGTGTTTCGTGAAGACGATGGCCGGACGGGGGCGCAGCCCTCGGAAAGCCGCCATGACCAGCCGATGGTCGGCCGACCCGTTCACATGGACGACGTCGAAGCCATGCCCGCGCAGGTACGACGCGAGCCGGTGCCTGGCACGCCGCCGCTCGGCCAGCCGGCGCAGCCCGTTCGGGAATGGCTGGTCCGTCACGCGAACACCAGCGATGGCCCGGGCTTCCCGGTTCAGCCGGCTGCCAGCAGGGGCGGCCACGTGCACCTCGTGACGGCCGGCAAGGCCCCGGGCGAGGCTGGCCACGTAAGTGGTGTGTCCGCCGCCGTCGCCGTCGTGGAAGTTCGTGAACAGGAGCTTCATTGCCCTAGGTCGGTCGTTACGCCATCCGGTAAAGTAGCATGCTGACCGCGGGCAGCCCCCGACCTAGCAGGTACCGAGTGCTCGATAAAACCAATCCGTGGCGCGTGTGGATCATCTCGCTGCTCATCGCCGTGATGCCCCTCACCTTCGCCCTGCCCTTCAAGGCGAAAGCCGTGCCCATGGCCGTGCTCTTCCTGCTCGGCATCGTGATGCTCGCCACCGACGGGGATGTCCGCCGCATCGTGCGCCGCGCCGGCGTGATCCTGCTGCCGGCTGCCGTGACCTTTCTCTTCTGGATAGCCAACGTGGCTGGCCATGGGCTGGCCTGGCGCGAATTCGACGTTGCCTCCCACGTGCTCGTCTTCCTGCTGATCGCCGTGACGTTCGCCTCGCCGCTGCGCGCCGGGGTGATCCGGATCGGCTTCAGCGCATCGGCCGGCGTGCTTGGCGTCGTATGCCTCGAGCAGCGCTATATGGAGGGCATCGAGCGCGTCTACGGCCTCAACAACGGCTTCTGGGGCGCGATCGAGTTCGCCATGTTCATGCTCGTGCTGACCCTGATCGCCGTGGTCCAGGCGCTGCGCAACGACCTGCGCCGTCGCGAACGCGTCCTGCATGCGCTGTTCGCCGCCCTCGGGCTCTACGGCGCGCTGCTGACGCAGAGCCGCGGGCCGCTGCTTGCCTTCCTGCCCGTGTTCGCGGCGCTGGTGCTGTTTCGGGCACACCGCACCGGCCGGTGGCGCCAGAGTCTCGTGGCCCTCGTGCTTGGCGTCGCCGTCGTCGGCATCGCCGCCACCACGCTGCACGGCGAGATGATGCAGCGATTCGCGGCCGTGAAGAACGAAGTGTCGACCTACAGCGAACAGGATGCCACCGGTGCCGTGCGCGAGCGACTGGAGATGTGGCGTGCCGCCGGCATGGCCGTCGTCGCCCACCCGCTGGGCGGCGTCGGCATGAACCAGTTCGGTGAGTATTCGCGTAGCCAGATCGACCAGGGCAGGGTCAACGCCTCGGTCGTCCGCTACGACCATCCCCACAGCGAGTACCTCGAATGGGCCACGACGGGTGGCATACCGGGGCTGGTCCTGCTCTTGTGGCTGTATGGCTCGGCCCTGTTCTGGTTCGGCCGCCGCGCGCTTCACCCTGACCGTGGCGTGGCGGTGCCCGCCGCCGCCGGCTTCGCCACTGCGGCCATGTACGCGCTGTGCTCGCTGACCGACAACGTGTTCTATCGCGCCATGCCGCACTCGCTCTATTTCTTCGTCACCCTGGGCCTCGCGGTATACGTGGCGCGCGCGATCGACGACGTTGCCGCGCGCCCTGCCGGCACCTGATCGTGGCGTCGATCCATCTCATCGCATGGGACAACGGGCGCGGGCTCAGCCACGATATCCGCCTGCTCGATGCGTCGCTGCGCGACCTCGGCCATGAGGTGCACATCACCTCCGCGCCACAGCGCGCGCGCGGTGTGCCCTGGGGCGCATGGCGCGAGGCGGCGCGCATGACGCTGCGCTGGCTGACCGGGCGCGGGGCGCGTCGCCACGACCTCGGCATCACCCTCGAGCACGTACACCCTGCCTACCTTCGCCTGGCCCGGCGCAATGTACTGATCCCGAACCCGGAGTGGCTTTCGCGGCGCGACCGCCGGCAGCTGCACCGCTTCGACGCCATCCTGTGCAAGACACGCTCCGCCGAGGCGACGTTCCAGGCGCAGGGGCTGCGTACGCACCTCATCGGCTTCGAGAGCATCGACTGTCGCCGCGACGGCCTGCCCCGCACGCGCGAATTCCTGCATCTTGCCGGCGCCAGCCGCATGAAGGGCACCGACCGGCTTATCGCGCTCTGGTTGCGTCATCCGGAGTGGCCGCTTCTGCGTGTGCTGCAGTCGCCGTCCACGGTGAAGAACGCCGCGCCGGTCGTGGCACCGAACATCGACCATCGGGTCGGCTACGTCCCCGATATCGAGGATATCCGGCAGCTCCAGAACACCCACGCCTTCCAGCTCTGCCTGTCGGAAGCCGAGGGCTGGGGCCATTACATCGTCGAAGCCATGAGTTGCGGTGTCGTCGTGCTCGCAACCGACGGTGCGCCGATGAACGAGCTGGTGGACGCCAGCCGGGGCATCCCCGTGGCGGCACGCGAAAACGGCACGCTGAACGTCGCCACGCTGTGGCGTTTCGACGATGCCGCGCTGGAAGCTGCCGTGGAACGCGCCCGCACGATGGACGATGCCGAGCTCGAGCGGCTTGGTGGCGCGGCCCGGGCCTGGTTCGACGACACACGGCGTGCCTTTCCCACGCGCCTGCAGCAGGCCGTCACCGCCGTCCTCGGCTGAGCGGGCCGTGCACACGGCGGCGACAGACGGGGCAGTAGGACTAATGTAAGCCTGACGCAGGCCCATGCGTTTAGAATTCATGACCCTTCAACGGTGACGACGCCCTTGCCCAACAGCGCCTATACCCGATCGGAACATCTGCGCGCCCTGTGGCCCTGGCTCCCGTTATGGGGCGTCATGGCCCTGCTCGCCATTTTTTCGCACGGCCCCATGCCCATGTTTTCCACGCGAACCCTGGCCGTGGCCTGGGAAATGTGGGCCCACGGCACCTGGCTCGTGCCGCACATCAACGGCGAGCCGTACAGCGAGAAAGTGCCGCTGTTGTTCTGGATGATCCACGCGGGGTGGGCTGTCTTCGGGGTCAACGACGTGTGGCCCCGGGTGCTCGAGGTGGTCGTCGGCGGCGTGCAGCTCGTGCTGGCTTCCGTACTGGCGAGCCGTCTTTTCCCGTCACGCCCCTGGGTCGCCAAGGCGACGCCGTGGCTGCTCATGGCCCTGTCGTACGCCTTCCTGTTCGGCCTGCAGATCATGTACGAGGTGCTGCTGGTCAGCTGGGTGCTGGCGGCGCTGCTCTGCCTTACGCCCACGGCGACACGGGCCGAGCCACGCTGGTGGCTGTTCGGCCTCATGATCGGCGCCGGCCTTCTGACGAAGGGCCCGGTGATGGCCGTCCACGTGCTCTTTCCCTTCCTGCTGGGCCCGCTGTGGAATGACTGGGCCCGCGAGAACAAGGCCCGCTGGTACGGGTTCGGGCTGCTGGGCGTGTTGCTGGGCTTCGCGATCCTCGTCGCCTGGGCCATCCCGGCGGGTGAGGCAGGCGGCGAGGCCTATCGCCAGCGGCTGTTCTTTACGCAGACGGCCGGCCGCGTCGTCGACACCCACGCAAAGGACCTGCAGAACCACGCGCGACCGGCCTGGTATTACCTCGTCTTCCTGCCCGTGCTCGCATTTCCGCTTACCGGCTGGCTTCGCGGCGTCGTGGCTCTGCCGACCGCGCTGTTCCGCAGGCCATGGCGGCCCGGCGCCGGTGCCGCCATCGCCTGCACCGCCGTCGCGCTGCTGTTGCTGGTGGTATCCGCCGCTGGCGCACACTTCCCGCCGCTGCTCGACAAGGCGCTGGTCGTGCTGGCCATCGTTCCCCTGTTCGTGGCCCTCATGCGCCAGCCCCTCGAGCGCGGCCTGCGTTTCCTCGTCGCCTGGCTGCTGCCGACCCTGCTGGTGTTTTCGCTGATCACGGGTAAACAGCTCTACTACCTGCTGCCCGAGCTGGCCGGCATCACCATGCTGGTGGCAGCCGCCGTGGCTGACCTGCGGGAACGCCACAAGGGCCTCGCCACCCATTACGCGCTGGGCACGTGGCCCCTGTCGATCGGTGCTTTCGTGCTCGCCATCGCGCTGTTCGCCATGCCGTCGGTCGTGCCGGCGCGCTTCCCCGACAACATGTGGCTGTCGGCCATGGCGCCCTACGCCCGTTTCTTCGGCGTGATCTTCGTCGTGCTCGGCGCACTGCTGTTGCTGCGCGGTCGCGGCGAGATGCGCCGGCTGGCGTTCGCCGGCCTGATCGGTACCGTGGCACTCAATGCCCTCTTCACCCTGGGCGTCTGGTACCGCTATGACCTGACGCCTGCGTCGCAGATGCTCGCGCAGGCGGACGCCGCAGGCCATCGCATCGGCAACCTCGGCGTCTCCTATAACGGCCAGTATCACTTCGCCGGGCGGCTCATGCATCCGATCGCGCGCATCAACGTGGTGCCGGGCATGGGCGCACCGCTGGAAGACGATGACGACGATACCGTGCACGACGGCGACAGCCTCGAGGACTTCGCGCGGCATCATCCGGACGGCCTGGTCATCTCCTACGCGAAACAGCCGACGCCGGAGGCGTTCCGCTATGCCCGCCTGATCCAGCCGTCGCGCACGGGCTGGCTCATGATCTGGGATGCCAACACGCTCGGCGCGCTGCAGGCAGGCCGGGTGCCGCCGGAGCCGAAGCAGCCCACCCTGCTCTATCCCCAGGAATACTGGCGCACACGGACGGCAGCACAGTGAGCGACCCGCTGATCGAACGGCTTCGCGCCCAGGTGGGCGGCCCACGCGACGGGGCGCTGCTGCGGTTTTCCATCGGCAACGCGTTGCTGGGCGACGGCCTCTACGCCGACTCGGCGACGGCCTTCCGCGAAGCACTCGTCTTCGACGCCACCTACTCGGCGGCGTGGAAGTTGTTGGGCAAGGCCCTGCTCGCGACGGACGACGAAGCGGGCGCGGGCGAGGCGTGGCGCTCGGGTATCGAGGCTGCCACGCAGCGCGGCGACCTGCAGGCGGCGAAGGAAATGACCGTCTTCCTCAACCGGCTGTCGCGACAGCGCTGACTTTGTACGGGTCTGGCCGGTCATGGGCCGTAAACCGCTTGTAGTGCCACTGGTACTGCGGGAACGCGCGCTCGACGCACTGCTCCACGCCCCGGTTCAGGGCGGCGCAGGCGACCTTCAGGTCCGGGTCCGCGATGCCTTCCGGCGCGGGAAGCACGTGGATGCGAAAACCCTCGCCCCGTGGAAGTCGCTCGGCAAAACTGAACAGCACGATCGACCCCGTGCGTGCGGCCAGGCGCGGCAGCAGCACGCCGGTCAGCGCGTCGATGCCGAAGAACGGCGCGAACTCGCCATCCCCTTCGCGGGGCTTCTGGTCAGGAAGGATGCCCACGGTGCCGCCCGCGGCAAGGCGCTTGAACAGGGCGCGCACGCCGGCGCCCTCCGCACGGACCTGCTCCGGTGCCAGCTTGCCGCGCACCTTGCGCAGCAGGGCCTCGATGGCCTGGATACGCGGCGGGCGGTACAGGATCGCCATCGGCGTCTTGCTGCATAGCCAGTAATTGAGCAATTCCCAGCAGCCCAGGTGGGGCGCGGCGACGATCACGCCCTTGCCTGACGCCAGGGCATCGGCGAAAAGCTCGCCGCCGACGACATCGCGGATCAGCCCGAGCGATCTCTCCGCACCGCCACCCCAGATGGCCGCGACTTCCGTCACCGACTTGCCCGACTCTTCCATGGTCTGCTGCAGCAGCGCAGCGTGTGCCGACGCCGAGAGGCCCGGCCGCGTGAGGCGCAGATTCGTCGCGCTGTAACGGGCGCTACGCGAGGCGGAGCGCAGCGAGCGTCGGCCGATCCACGCTCCCGCGCGGTGCACGGAGCGCAGCGGGAACAGGCTGACGAAGCGCAGCAGGAGATACAGGAGGTAGATGTCGGGACGCATCGGGGAAGTTTAAGCTTGGCGACCGCCTGCCGTTGAGCTTTTCATGATTGCATTGATCCAGCGTGTCGAATCCGCGCGTGTCGAGGTGGATGGAGAGACCACGGGTGCCATCGGGGCCGGCCTGCTGGCGCTCGTCGCCGTGGAACCGGAGGACGGCGAGGCCCAGTGCGTACGCATGCTGGAGCGACTCCTGGGCTACCGCGTCTTTTCCGACGCAGCCGAAAAGATGAACCTGAGCCTCGCCGACACCGGTGGCGGCCTCCTGCTCGTCAGCCAGTTCACCCTGGCGGCGGATACGCGCAAGGGCATGCGGCCCAGTTTCACCACGGCGGCGCCGCCCGACTTGGGCCGCCGCTGGTTCGACCGCCTGCTGGAACTGGCACGCATTGAACACCCGGGGGTGGAAACCGGGCGCTTTGGCGCCCATATGAAAGTTCACCTGATAAACGACGGCCCGGTCACGTTCCGCCTGGAAGTGCGCTGAGGCCTCACTGCGAGAGGTATCCACCCTTGCACCCTTCCTCATGGCGACGCGCGTGGCCGGCCCGACAGGGCCCTCTGGCGCGATTCTTGCGTAGTGCCCATGAGGCCGATCCACTTGAAAACTGGTCAAAAAATCATCAAATGACTATACTGATCGGTTCCTGTAACCCGCGGCGGTCGGCATGACTAACAAAGCTCACGAGCAGCAGTCTGAAATCAAACAGCTCATCTCCAAGGGTTTGGAGCAGGGCTACCTGACCTACGCGGAAATCAACGATCACCTCCCCGACGATATCGTCGATCCGGAGCAGATCGAAGACATCATGGCGGTGCTCAAGGGCGTCGGCATCGAAGTACACGATTCCGCGCCAGACACTGACACCATTTCCGACGGCGCCGCCCCCGGTTCCAGCAACGACGACGAGTCGGCGGCTGAAGAAGCCGTCGCGCTGTTGTCGGCCGTCGACGCCGAAGTCGGCCGCACGACCGATCCCGTCCGCATGTACATGCGTGAGATGGGTACGGTCGAACTGCTGACGCGCGAAGGCGAGATCGCCATCGCGAAGCGCATCGAGGAAGGCCTCGGCCAGGTCCAGACCGCGCTGGCCAGCTTCCCGCTCACGATCCAGCTGCTGCTCGAGGAATACGACCAGCACGTCGAGGGCAAGCGTCGCCTGAGCGAGATCCTCGCCGGCTTCACCGATCTCGAGGAAGCCGCCGACGCCGCCAAGGCCGAAGCCGCCGAGGCTGCAGAGGCCGCCGGCGACACCGAGACCGAGGACGACGACACCGCCGACGGTGAAGCCGCCGAGGAAGAGGAAGCCGGCCCGACCGGTCCCGATCCGGAAGAAGTGAAGCGCCGCATGGAAGAACTGCGCTCGCTGCACGCCAAGTTCCAGAAGACGGCGCCCAAGGCCGAGATCAACGACAAGAAGGTCGCGAAGATCCGCGAGCAGATGTCGGAGGCGTTCCTCAACCTCAAGCTGCCGTCGGCGCTGATCGACAGCTTCGTGCGCAAGCTGCGCGAAGTGGTCAACGACATCCGTTACCACGAGCGCCTGCTCATGGACATCTTCGTCAAGCAGGTGAAGATGCCGCGCGCGGAGTTCCTCAAGAGCTTCCCGTCGAACGAAGGCAACCTCGAGTGGGCCGCCGAGCTGTCGCGCAAGCGCCAGAAGTGGTCGCCGAACATCAAGAACTACCGCGAGGTCATCGACGGCGAGCAGGAGAAGCTGGCCGCCATCGAGCGCACGCTTTACCTGCCGCTGACCGACATCAAGGAAATCAACCGCGCCATGTCGGTGGGCGAGGCCAAGGCCCGCCGCGCGAAGAAGGAGATGGTCGAGGCCAACCTGCGCCTCGTGATCTCCATCGCGAAGAAGTACACCAACCGCGGCCTGCAGTTCCTCGACCTGATCCAGGAAGGCAACATCGGCCTCATGAAGGCCGTGGACAAGTTCGAATACCGTCGCGGCTACAAGTTCTCCACGTACGCCACGTGGTGGATCCGCCAGGCCATCACCCGTTCGATCGCCGATCAGGCCCGCACCATCCGTATCCCGGTGCACATGATCGAAACGATCAACAAGCTCAACCGCATCTCCCGCCAGATGCTCCAGCAGTTCGGCCGCGAGCCGACGCCGGAAGAACTGGCCAAGGAAATGGAGATGCCGGAAGACAAGATCCGCAAGGTGCTCAAGATCGCGAAAGAGCCGATCTCGATGGAAACCCCGATCGGTGACGACGAAGATTCGCATCTCGGCGACTTCATCGAAGACACCAACGCCAGCTCGCCCGTCGAGTCGGCCACGGAGACGGGTCTCATGGAAACCGTGCGCGACGTGCTGGCCGGCCTCACCCCGCGTGAAGCCAAGGTCCTGCGCATGCGCTTCGGCATCGACATGAACACAGATCACACGCTGGAAGAAGTGGGCAAGCAGTTCGACGTCACCCGCGAGCGCATCCGCCAGATCGAAGCCAAGGCCCTGCGCAAGCTGCGCCATCCGAGCCGCTCGGAAACGCTCCGCTCGTTCCTCGATATCGACTGATCGGGCGACCGGAGTTCTGCAGGACCAGAACGCCCGCGCAAGCGGGCGTTTTTTTATGGAAAAACCTCCGCAACCTACTTGTTCAAATTTCTCCGATGTTCTATAAACGTGAACATATTGAAATAATGAACAAATGGGGTCCCATGGATGCTCTAAGCGAGATGCAGGCAGCTGTCGCCGCGGTTCAACGCCGGACAGGGCTTGATATCGCTATTAAAGCTTTGCCTGGTTCACCTGCCGGTGTACATCACGCGGATGCGGTGATTACCGTGGGACAGCCGGCAGGCGGTCCGCTTACTTTTCTGACAGAACATAAAATGCGTATAGCTGGGGAGGCCCAGCTCAGCCTTATCCGTCAGCGACTGCTGGACGCCGCCGACGACGCTTGCCCCCTTCTCGTGACTTATCACCTGACGGATCGCCAGATTGACCACTGCATGTCCATCGGGCTGAATTTCATGGATGCCGCTGGAAACTGCCTGATACGGGCCGGATCTCTCTGGATTCAGATCCGCGGCAATCGTCCCGTTCCGAATGCGACGTCGCCTGCCCCCTACAAGGGAGGGGCGAGCTATGCGTCCCTGCGCGTGGTCTATGCCCTTCTGTGTGCCCCCACGCTGCTGGCTGCGACCTACCGCGATGTAGCCGCCAGCGCAGGTGTATCACTGGGGGCTGTACCGCCTATTCTCGGCGATCTGGAACGTCGAGCCCTGCTTACCCCGCGAAGCCATGGAAAATCGAGGCACCTTCTCCATATCGATCGGCTGCGGGACGAATGGGTTGCAAATTACCCGAACAAGCTTCGTCCACGCCTTCGAAGCCGCCGGTTCACGGCACCTGCTGCTGACTGGTGGCGCGATGCGGACATAGGTGCGAATGCCCTTTGGGGAGGCGAGGTAGCAGCATACCGGATGGATGGCCATCTCCGCCCGATTACGCAGACGATCTATGTGCAAGCCGGCGACACGCTGAATGACTTGCTGCGGCTCAACCGCCTACGCGCAGATCCGGGCGGCGCGATCGAGATACTGGATCGGTTCTGGCATTTCGACGAAGCCTATCAAGATAAGCTCCAAACGGTGCCTCCGCTCCTGGCTTACGCCGACCTGTTAACCATCAATGATTCGCGAGTTGCGGAGGCAGCGAAACGATTACGCAAGAAGCACCTGAATGCTGCGAGTGAGGGCTGATGCGCCGCTGGACCCTTACAGTCTCGACATACTCGAAACAGTTGTCTCAGCCGCGAACGCGCTGGGCTCGGAGGTCATCCTGGTAGGTGCAAGCGCACGAGACGTCGTTCTCACGCATGTCTACGCCATTCCGCTTCTGCGAGCCACGGCAGATATCGACTTCGCAGTGGCTATCCAGGGGTGGGCTGCATACCGGGCGTTGATTGCATATCTGCTGGACGGCCCTCGATTTACTGAGCGCCACAAGGTCATACACCGCCTGTATTACGAGCCACCTGGCCTCGGCCACGCCGTGCCTGTAGACATCGTCCCGTTCGGGCATGGTCTGGGCGGTGCACGCTTCAGGTGGCCTGACGACCCCGACACAGAAATGAATGTCGAAGGATATCCCGACGCGGCCAGGGCTGCCGCTGAGGTTGACGTAGGTGGAATCATCGTCAAGGTTCTGACTCCCCCGCGCCTGGCCCTGCTCAAACTGTTTGCTTGGAACGATCGACATGCGGAAACGCGCAAAGACGCCAGCGATCTCTTCACGCTGATACAAAACTACAGCGAGCTCGGCAACATCGACCGTTTATACGATGAGCCCGATTTGCTTGACGATGTAGGACACGATTACGCGCGAGGCTCGGCGCGTCTGCTCGGCCGAGATGTGCGCCGGATGTGCGGCGAAGACACCATGGTTGCCTTGCAAAGCATTCTCGGCCCCGTGTCCATGAACCACCTCATACGTGACGCGTACATCGAAAATCGCTCAGACAATGTAACCATGGATGCCGTGGGACAGCGATTGATGGATTTCGCTGACGAGTTACGCCTTTGAAACTGCTTGCGGGATAGTTCGCCCGAGGCGGACATTACCGTCCCGAAGGGCCACTAAGGCGGGCTTCCGCCTTTTGTGTCGGGCAACGCCGCCTCCGCCACCCGGCGCGTCACCACTCCCGCCCGCAACCCCATCGGCCGCAGCAGCTTCGCCACCGTATCCAGCGTCGGGCTCTTGATGCCCCGCTCGATGTCCTGCAACCCACGTACGGAAACACCGCAGAGCTTCGCGTACTCGGCGAGCGTCAGGTGCAGCGTCGTACGCACAAGCCGGATCACTTCCGGAATGGGCCGCCCCGGGCACGCATCGATCTCGTCGAGGAGCGCCTGGCGTACATTCAGCTGCTCGACACCGGTGAGAGGCTTGAAGCGTTTGTCAGGCACGTCAGAGCGCCTCCAGCTGCGCGGCGACGCCTTCGATGGTCATGCGCTGCATGTCCATGACTGCTTCGTCTACGCCTATACCCAGGGCGTAAGACCTGAGGGCGCGAAGGGGCTCGGCCATCTGCCGTAGCGCCTGCCTCAGCCTGTCTTGCGCGATGCCCGTCGCCGTAGAGGCCTGCGCGATGACACTTGCCCACGAAGGCGCGCCGCCATCGTCGTGCGTCCAGCGCATGCGCCTCGCGATACCGTCCGGATGAAGCATCATCGGGGCGAAATCGAACAGGGGCGTAAGGCCGATGTAACCGTCGTCGCGACGCTGTATCGCGGTGTTTCTCGCGTGGTTGTCCTTATTACCCAGGGCGACGTTCGCCACGTCCCGGCGCAGATACTCCACGATATCGCGCTCGGGATGCGTGCACACCGCAGCGAGTTGCCGACAGGCTTCATTGTGAGACGGTGCTGCGCCGAATCCGGCGATACCACAGAGCGACGCGAGGCTCTCCTGTGCGTAACGATGCACGTGCCCGTCCAGGACGGCCCGGTCGAAGCGAGGAATGAAGACCGTTCCCGGGCCGCCCTGAAGCGCACCATGGACCGCGAGCCCGAGGTAACGGGCCAGCTCCATGTAAGGCATCTCAAGACGGAGGATCGTCGCGAGGGCGGCATTCGCCCCCCTGCCGAACTTCACGAGCCAGTGCCGAGCGGCTTCAGCGTCCGGTAGTGCGTGATCGAGGTAGTACAAGCCGTCATGCCCTTCGGTGAGCAGGATCTTCGGCCACTCACCCTGCACGCCGGACGACCCGGCAACGAAGAGTCCGTGCGTTGCGAGGTACCCGGTGAACCCCTGCCCCCGGTGAATGATCTCTTCTGCGGTAAAGCCCTGGTGATCATGAACCCGGTGACCGCTCAGGCGGGCAGCCGCCTCGCGAATGCGGATGTTGCCGATGGGATTTCCCGCGCCTGCCAGCAGGAGCTGCCAGTCGGCGGATGCGCCTGCGGTTTCTGGCAGCCCGAGCTGGCCGAGAAGCTGCTGGCGACCATGTCCCTGGGGTAGCAGATCCAGCAGGAAGGCGGGCCATGTATCGCGCACATCCGTCTCCAGGGAAACAGGGACGCGGGCAGTGAGCGCAGCGGCATCGCGACGACCTTCGTTCGCAAGCGCGTAGCCGGAGTCGTAGCTCAGGACTGTGCCGGCCTCCCAGCCTTTTTCGGCTGGCGCGCGGAATTGCACCGCACCTGCGTCGCACCATGCGCCATTCAGAAAAGTCTCAATGTTGGCATCGGTTGCCATATACGCACTGTTGTAGCACAAGCGCGACCGAATTCACGCATATAAATGACATTAAAGTACATATATACGTAGCTATGAGGTGGTCACAGGGCGCGCAAGAACGCCCCGATCCTCGATAGAGACACGATCGACCACCATTCGCTACACTTGCCGACCGGCACGCGGGCCTATAGCTCAATGGTTAGAGCAGAGGACTCATAATCCTTTGGTTCCAGGTTCGAGTCCTGGTGGGCCCACCATTACCTGCCTAAGCCGACGGGCCGCAATAGCCCCGCTAGTAATCCGCCATCTCCCACTTCACCTCCTTCAGCCACGTCTTGAGCCGCCAGTCGTCGTCGATTGTCCGCAGATCGCCTTCGAATGAAACGATCAGCGAGCGCAGCTCCTTGATATGGACTGAAAGGGCGGATTTGACGGTCTTCGCATACACGGGCGTATACGGCTTCATCTGGCACCGTGCCTGGTAGCCGGCCTTGATCTCGGCGATTTCTTCGTCGAGTCCGCGGAGCTGCTCCTTCAGGATCGTGTTCCAGCGCTTCAGCCTGTCTTCGCTGATGCTGTCCAGCGCTGCCTGGTCGATGTGCTCGAGCTCGAGCTGGATTTCGAGCAGGTCGAGCAGGCTACGGCTGGCGTAAGCCTGGTTGACTCGCTGCATCAGCGCGGCCTTGCGCTCGCGCTCGACGGGGTCGCGTTCCCGATCGGGGTGGAGCGCGCTGGCCAGCTTCCGGTAGACCTCACGAATCGAAAGATGGACTTCCGCTTCCTCGGCACGGGCACGCTCTTCCGCAGCGTCCTGCCTGGGCGATTTCTTCCGGTTGGCGTGGTACTCCGCACGCGCCTCTTCGTGCGTGCCCTGCCGCTCTTCGTGCGCGCCCTGCCCCTCACCCTGCGCACCTTGCTGCCCCATCTGCTCCTGTACGAAGCGGAGTACGGCCTCGGGCGAGTTCAGGTCGATGTGTGGCGGAATCTCGACCCCGAACACCGACTCGATCTTGTCGCGCACCGCTTCCGCATCGACGGCGAACTCCTCGGCCTGTGCCTTGAGTTCCTTGTCGCGCCCGCTGTAGCGCCGGTAAAGCTCCATGGCCTCCGGGTGGCCGGTGGACCCGGCGATCTGCGCTGCGAGATGGGTGATCAACGTCGCGATGGTCTGGCGCTCGCCCTTCGTCAGCCCTTTCCGGTCGTGCAGTATGTCGAGGCGCTGCACGAACTCCAACCGCACCGCCTCGTAGCGCTCCAGCGCAGGCAGGAATTCATCGTTGTACCTGCGGTTGAAATCCACGCCGAAGACTTCCCACTCGGCAAGCGACGCGCGCCGCTCTTCGATCTTTGCGATCAGCGAGTTGAAGGATTTCTGGTTCTTCGACGGGATCGGCGCGACGGCAGCGAGCCCCGATCCGATGGCGGGCAAGGTTTTTTTGGTCACGAGGTGATCCCGGCAGGACTGGACGACGTGCCAGTTTACGACGCATCACCAGGGCGCGCGCTGGCGGCATTCAGGCGCGCGATCAGGGAGCGTGCGTTACCACGTCGTCGGAAGGCAGCACATGTTCCGTGATCAGCCTGCTGCGGGGCTCGATGAGCCGGCCCTGCCCGTCGAACCGCAACACCAGCAGCCGGTTACAGGCATCGGAAGGCCATGGGGCAAGGAGTTCCCCGGACCGCGCACCGAAGGCTTCGACCAGCTGGCTGAGGTGCCCGTGGTGCCACGCGATCAGCACCACGGGCGCCGTATTCTGCTTCCGCAGGTAATCGACCAGATCGTTGACCTGGCCTTTGGAAAAGTCGCGCTCGACGGGCACGCCCAGTTTCCGCGACAAGGGCTGGAGCGTCAGCAGCGAGCGCTTGCTCACGAGGCTGTTGCTGGCAGCGATCAGTCGCTGGGGACGCAGGTCGAGGCCGCACTGCTGCAGGGGGTCGAAGTAGTTCGCGTAAGCACGGGCGCGCTGTTCGCCCTCGGCGCTCAGGCCGCGGCCGTGATGTGGTTTCTCGGAGTGACGCACGATCAGCACGTCAGTTTGCGATCAAGGCGACGTCACCACGGAATAGTCCATGTTCGCCAGATCGTCCAGCAGGCCCGGCCCCGTCGGCTCCCAGCCGAGCGCCCTGCGCGTCCATTCGCTCGACGAGACCATGTCGAGCGCGACGAACATGCCGAGCCACCCGAAGAACCCATTCACTTCCTCCGAGGCGATGGACTTCACCGGCACGCCAAGACCCTTGCCCAACACCTCGGCGATAGCGCGTGCGGTGACGCCCTCTTCCGCCACCGCGTTGTAGCGCGAACCCGGCGTGCACTGTTCAATGGCGAGCCGGTACAGGCGGGCTACGTCATCGACGTGGGCGGCGGGCCAGCGATTCGTGCCTTCGCCGACGTACGCCGACACGCCCTTCGCGCGTAGCACGTCGACCATGGGTGTGATCAGCCCCTGTTTCACCGTGTCGTGGACCTGCGGCAAGCGGACGACCGATACGGCGATCCCTGCTTCCAGCAGCTCGGCACCCGCGAGTTCCGAGGCGATGCGGGGGTTCGGGTGCGCCGGGTTGAAGACGCTCTCGCGTGCCGGCTCGCCGGGAGCGCCGGCGCCGATGCCCGTGCCGGACGTGATCAGCAGGGGACGCTGCGATCCGGCGAGTGCCTCGCCCATCGCCTTGATGACCCGCGCGTCCTTTTCGCAGTTGGCCACGAAGTTCGAGAAGTCGTGGTCGAACGCCGTGTGGATCACGGCGTCTGCCTGCGCGGCACCGGTGCGCACGCTGCCCGGATCTTCCAGGTCGCCGCGATGCACCTCGGCGCCTGCGGCCGCCAGCATCCGCGCACCGGCGTCGGAACGGGTCATGCCAAGCACCTGGTGACCCGCCTGCAGGAGTTCGGGGACGATGCGCGAGCCGATGAAGCCGGTGGCGCCGGTGAGGAAAATGCGCATGGGAGGATCCTTTCGGTAAGGGAGTGCGCGTACCATGAGCGCGGCGCACATACTGTTAAAGTAGTGACGTTATCGTGGTATAGACATCAACAGGATCGCCATGGCCGCCGCTCCGGACAATCCACTCGGGCTGTTCCTCAGGGATCGCCGCACCCGCCTCGACCCCGCGTCCCTCGGTTTTACGGGCGGCCGACGGCGCACGCCCGGCCTGCGCCGCGAGGAGATCGCCCAGCGCGCCAGCATCAGCCCCACCTGGTACACGTGGCTCGAGCAGGGCCGCGGTGGTGCGCCCTCTGCCGAGGTACTCAACCGGATCGCCACCGGCCTCATGCTGACGGAGCCCGAGCGCGAACACCTCTTCATGCTCGCGCTGGGTCGCCCGCCCGAGGTGCATTACAAGTCCGCCGACGCCGTGTCACCCCGCCTGCAACGCGTGCTCGATGCCTTCGGGATGAGCCCGGCCATCATCCGCACCGCGTTGTGGGATGTCGTGGCATGGAACCGCGCGGCCGCCGCCGTGCTCACCGACTACAGCAAGCTCGCACCGGCCGACCGGAACATCCTCAGGCTGATGTTCTCGAACGAGCGCGTGCGCGCGCACCAGGAAGACTGGGAGAGCGTGGCGCGCTTCGTCGTGGGCGCCTTTCGTGCAGACGTCGCGCGTGCCGGCGCCACGGCCGAGATCAGTGACTTCGTGGCGGAACTGTCGCGGCTCAGCCCGGAATTCGAGGCGCTGTGGAAGACCAACGACGTGCGCGCGCATGGCGAGGGACTGAAACGGCTCCACCACCCGGAGCACGGCGTACTGACGCTCGAATATTCCGCCTTCGCGGTGGACGGGCGCCCGGATCTGGGCATGCTCGTCTACAACGCGGCGACACCTGCGGATGAGGCGCTGATCCGGAAGCGAATCGCCTTACTTGATGTCTGACCGGGGCTTCGCGCGTTTCTTCACGGCGGGCGTTCGCGGCACGTCCTTCGGTGCCGAAGCGGACGCAACGAGTGCTTCGACGGCGGAAAGGTCGTCGACGTACGAAAGGAAATGCTGCAGGTAACCCTGCGACGCCTCGCGCATCAGCCCGATGGACCGATGCACCAGTGCCGCCGAATTGAGCGGCCCGGCGTTATCGGGCGCCTCCTGCAATGACTGGCGCATCTGGCTCTCGATGCGCACGGAAGCCCAGACGCGGCGGAACTCGGCCAGCGTGTCCGCCGCGTTGAAAGCACGCGCGCGCGCATCCGCCGCCGCCACGAGTTCGTCGGTCAGCGCGGCCAGCGGGCCCGGCGCCAGCGGCGGCGTGGCGTCCCTATTTCGCATGATCCGCCACGGGCGTCGCCGACGGCCTCGGAATCGGTGCGATCTCGACACGCCGGTTTTTCGACCGGCCTTCTTCCGTATCGTTGCCACTGACAGGTTGCTCGGAACCGAAGGCAGCGGCAAACACCGATGAAGCGGGCATGCCTTCGGCCACCAGCGCCCGGGTCACCGTCAGCGAGCGCTGCGCCGAGAGCTCCCAGTTATCCGTGAAGTGGCGGTTGCCATCGTGCACCTGCTGGTCGTCGGTGAAACCGCTGACCATGAGGATCTCGTCGCGCGATGTCAGGTATTCGGCGAGCGGGCCGGCGAGGCTTTTCAGCACGTCGCGGCCTTCCGGCTGCAACTGGTCGGAATTGAGGGCGAACAGCACGCTGCCACGAATGCCGATGCGACCGTCGATCAACGTGACGCGACCGGCAGCGAGCGGCACGGCGAGTGCCTGCCCCAGCGTCACGCGGCGCTGTGCTTCGGCCTGGCGCTGCTTTACTTCCTTGTCGAGCTGGCTCGACAGCTGCAGTTGCACGGCGATCACGCCGACGAGGATCAGCACGAAGGCGCCCAGGAGCACCGACATCAGGTCGCCGAAGGCAGCCCAGATGGTGGCGCCGGATTCGCCTTCGAGTTCGAGTTCGTCGCTCATGCGCCGTCGGCCGCCGCCGGCGTGCGCTGGCGTGCCAGGTGCTGCAGGTCTTCGATGATCTGTTTCTGCGACATCACGCTGAGATCCACCACTTCGCGGGCCTGCGCCACGTAATAGGCGAGCTGCTCGTCACTGCGGACGAGCGAGCGGTCGAGGGCGCCGGCGATCGTATCGAGGCGGTCCATCAGCCCGTCGTTCGACTGGCCCAGCACGACGACGGCGGCCGAGAACGCTTCGCCGAGGCTGGCGACGTCGACCGCACTTGCCGACACCTGTCCGGCGATGGCGCCGAGCTTGCCCGTCTCGCCTTCGATATGTTCGATGAACTGGCCCCCCACGCGCTCGAGCAGGCCGGCAGACGTCGTCACCAGTGCATCCACGGCCACGCGCTGTTCGGTCGACGCGTGGTTCACGGCGTCGAGCAGCGTTTCGAGCGTGGCGAGCAGGCGCGTGCGTTCTTCCAGCATGGCCGTGTCACGCACCATGCTGTCGGAGAGCTTCTGGCGAAGCTCGGCGACGACTTCGGCGGCAACCTTCGGGGCCTCCGACGCCGCGTCGACCAGGCGCGAGATCTCGTCGACGGTCGCGGCGGCACTGTGCTGCGCACGTTCGCTGATATCGCCTGCCGTACGCGCCAGCGTGTCGCAGATGTCCTGCTGCCGAAGCGCCGTGCTGTCGCCGGCTTCCTTCCACTGGGCCGTCAGCGTATGGGCCATGCCATGCAGGGCCTCCGTCCACGCCGCGAGCCGCTGCTCGTCGCGCGACGCGAGCACCGCCTGCAGCTCCTCGTGCGAGGCCTGCACCACGCCGATCCATGTCGTGGCGTGTTCGCCAAAATGTCGGGTGGCGGAGGTGAGTGCTTCTTCGTGGCGCGCCGCCAGTGCAGCGTTCGCGGCCTCCTGATGCGAAAGCGCGTCGTTCCACGAGCGTGCCATGGCCGCGGAGGACGCCGCCATGCCCTCGGCGAAACCGTCCGAAAGCGTCGACGCCCGCGCGTCCAGGCGCTCGACCAGGTGCGCCGACTGCCGCGCAAACGCGTCGGCGAGATCGCTGACGCGCTGGTGCACCTCACCGACAAGGCGGGTCGACCGATCATGCATGCCCTCGACGAGATGCGCGGAACGCTGCTCGATCTCGCCCACGAGTTTCGCGGAGTGGGCGGCCGCCGCTTCGAGCAGGCTGGTCGAGCGCGTTCCGATCGTCTCCACCAGATCGGCGGCGCGCGCGTCGAAGGCGTCCGCGAAGCGTTCCTGCGAGGCACGCAGATCGGCAGCCAGCGCTTCGTTCGCACGCGCCTGCCCGGCGATGGCATCGGTCCACAGCGCGGACACTCTGGCCGTCGATCGCTCGAAGCCCGATGTCAGCCCGGCAAGCTGCGCTTCCACCGCGCGGCTCACCGTGTCGTGCAGCGCCGTGGTTTCGCGCGACAGGCCGGCCATGGTCGCGTCGATGACCGGCTGGAAGGCTGCACCGGCGGCACGCGCGCTTTCCGTCACGCTGTTTTTCAGCGACTGCTCCACGGACGACGCAAGGCGCGCATAGGTCGCTTCCGTCGTTGCGCGGAAGGCCTCGTGGGATGCGACCTGCTGTTCGCTCGCCGACAGGCTGTGCTGTTCGATGGTTGCGACCATGCCCTGCAGCCGGTCGATCAGTGCGGGCATGAGCGCCGCCTGCTGCTGCAGCAGGCGGAACGACTCGTCGCGCTGATGCGCCTGCGAATGCACGCGCAGCGTGCTGGCCGCATGGGCGTCCAGTGCCTGCACGACGAGCAGGCGCTCGCGACGGCAAAGCACGGAGAGCAGCCCGAGCATCGCCGAACTCGCGACGCCTGCGATCGACGTGCCGAACGCGAAGCCGAGGCCCTTCACCGGCGCCGCCAGCGAGCCGCGCATGGCCTCAAGATCGGTGGCGCTTTCAAGGGCGAGCCCGGTGCCGCGCAGCGTGGCCATCATGCCGAGCAGCGTGCCGAGCATGCCCAGCAGCACGAGCAGCCCGACCAGGTAAGGCGTGAGCACCGGCACGGGCAGCGCGACGCGTTCGCCTTCCACGCGCAGCCGCACGGCGTTACGCAGGCTGGGGTGCAGACGGCCCAGCCATTCGCCGAGCGTGGCGGGCGTCGACGACAGCGAGGCCACGGCCTCGTCCAGCGACGCGGTGGCCTGTCGATAGCGATAAAGCTCGAGGGCACCCGCGAGATAGCAGACGGCGATGAGCAGCGCGACGGCGGCACCGAGCGGGTTCGAGCCGATATAGCCCACGCCGATCCAGCAGACGGCCACCAGGCCGACGACGAACACGCCGGGATTAAGAAGGTTTCGGAACATGGCTTTCCAGTGTGCAGGTGCGAAGCGCTGCGAGCAGGCCGTCGACCGGTTGAAAACGAACGTCCAGTTCGGCGCGCAGGAGATCCTGCATATCCGTGCGGAAGAGATCGAACCACGTGGCGTCGGCGCCGTCGGCAGCGCGCAGCCGCTCGAAGTGCTGGCCGAGCAACACGGGTACGGCCGAGAACATCGCGTGTTCGCGGGGGGAGAGCGAGAGCTCCATGGCGGCGTCGACATCCGCGAGCCGGGCGGCGGCGGGCGATGCCTGGGCCAGCATGGCGCGAAGGCGGCCACGCAGGGTGCCCGTGGAGGCGGCGATTTTCCGCTGCATGACGATGTAGCGCTGCCGGAACACCGTGTATTCCACCTGTCCGTCCGCCTGGCGCTGCCCCAGGACCACGGGATCGCCGACGGCAGGTATGCCGCCGACCAGCACGGCGAACACGCGCGCGCACTCGTCGTCATCGGCGGGGGTGAAGGCAGGCACCGGCTCGGCGGATGCCACGGCTTTGCCATCCAGCGCCGCCGACAACGCGAGCGACTGCTTCCAGTCGAGCCAGTGGCTCAAACGGTCGGGTAGCGACTGGCTTGAAGGCGGGACCGCGGTATCCGTCAGGCGTGCAAGCAGGCGGACGAACGTCGGGCCACGGACCGGGGTCCGTCGGGAGTCAACTGGCACGATTCGAATGGCGAAAAAACGACCATTTTACACGTCCTTAGCGGGACTGCCTGTCCAGGACCCGGGCGCCGGTGATGATCATCCGCAGCATCTGGGAAACCTCTTCGATCAGCTCCGGATCGCGTTCCGCCGGCAGGTCCATGGCGCTGGCGCCCATGGCGAACACCAGCCGCGTGATGGCCTTCGCCACCAGCGCGGGCTTGTGCAGCGCTGCCCCTTGGGCGGCGGCCAGCCGCACGAGGTCGACGCAGAGCTCGTCTTCGAAATAGGCCAGTTCGCGGTCCACGGCCTGCTTGAAGGGGGCGGAGCCCACGGCACCCTCGCGCAGCAGGACGTGGAGCAGTTTGTCGTCTGCACGGAGCTGTTCCATGAAGGTCTCCATGGATACGCGCACGACGCTGCGGTCGGTCAGCGTCGCGCGTTCGCGCGCCTGGCCGATGATGGAGCGCAGCGAGCGGCCGGCCAGGTCGATCAGGGCGATCGACAGCTCGTCCATGTCACGGAACTGGCGATAGAAGCTGTTCGGCGCGATGCCGGCTTCCCGGGCCACCTCGCGCAGGCTCACCGTCGACAGGCTTCGATGCGGCCCGATGAGCTTCATGGCAGCCGCCAGCAGATCCTCGCGAGAGATCGCCGGCTTGCGGGCCAGCGGTGCTTCGATGGAGGAGGTGAGGTCGATCTGGGTCATGGGGCGGCCACGGCAGGTGTTGGAGGAACTATACGCGCCCTGAGCGACTGCACAAGTGTATACACGGCTGTATATGCATGCGTATAGTAGTGCCATGAATGCGATGACAGCTCCCCGGCCGCGCTGGCCACTCCGCCTCGCCCGCCGTGCGGTGTCCCCTGCCCTGTTCGATTTCTGGGCCGGTAGGATCAATCCGCTGTGGACCCTGGAACAGCCCGTGGCGCGCCTGCTGTCGCGCTCGGCGGCCAGCCGTGATGCCGTGACCCTGGTCCTGCGGCCGAACGCGCACTGGAAGGGGATGCGCCCCGGCCAGCACGTCATGCTCGGCGTGACCATCGGCGGCCGCCGGCTGGTGCGCAGCTACAGCCCGACCGTGCTTGCCGATGGCTCGCTGGCCATCACCGTCAAGGGCATCGAACGCGGGGTCGTCAGCCGCCACCTGGCCACCGATGCACGCCCCGGCGATATCTTCACGCTGGACACCGCGTTCGGCGAGATGGTGCTGGACGCGCCGCACGAGAGCCTCCTGCTGCTGGCTGCCGGCAGCGGCATCACCCCCATGCGTTCCATGCTGCGCGCCCTCGCGGCGCAGGGCATGCCGGTGAACGTCGATCTCCTGTACTGGGCGCGCCGCCGCGACGAGCTCTGCTTCGTGGACGAACTGGACGCCCTCGCGGCCGCTCATCCGCGCTTCCACGTGCGTTACCTGCTGACCCGCGAGGACGCCCCCGATGCGCGCATCGACACCGCCGCCCTCGACCACGTGGCCGGGCTGGAAACACGGCGGGTGCTCGCGTGCGGGCCGGGTGGTTTCGTGCAGGCGGCGCGCACGCGCCTGCATGGCAGCGTGGCGCGCTTCGACGCCGAAGCCTTCAGTGCACCGGTGCAGGTCGACACCGGGGAAGGCGACGTGGAAGTGCGCCTCGCGCGCAGCGACCTGACGCTCAGGCTGCCGCGCGGCAAGTCGCTGCTCGAAGGCCTCGAGGCACAGGGCATCAAGCCCCGCCACGGCTGCCGCATGGGCATCTGCAACACCTGCGCCTGCGGCCGGCAGTCCGGTACCACGCGGCACACGCTCACCGGCGACCTCAGCAGCGAACCCTCGTCGCAGGTACGGTTGTGCGTCAGCGCGCCGGGTACCGACCTCATTCTCGATCTTTAAGGACTATCCATGGCCCGTGTCCCGAACCGCCGCCTTTCCGCCGACGACCTCCAGGCCTTCGGCGATGAGCTCGATGCCATCCGTGCGCGCGTCACCGCCGACGTCGGCCCGCGCGATGCGCGCTACATCCGTCGCGTGATCGCGGCCGTGCGCTGGTGCGGCGTGGCCGGCCGCGCCTTCCTGTTCCTCGGTGCCTTCGTGCACGGCGTGCTCGTGCCTGCGTGGATCGCCGGCGTGGTGTTCCTCACGCTGTCGAAGATCCTCGAGAACATGGAGGTCGGGCACAACATCATGCATGGCCAGTACGACTGGATGGGCGACCCGAAGCTCAACGGCCAGACCTACGAGTGGGACATCGTGGCCACCGGCGACAACTGGCGCAAGACGCACAATTTCCAGCACCACACCTACACGAACGTGCGCGGCATGGACGACGACATCGGCTACGGCCTGCTGCGCATCTTCCCCGAACAGCGGTGGCGCCCGTTCTACCTCATGCAGCCGGTGATCGCCGTGGTGTTCATGGTGTTGTTCCAGTGGGGCGTCGCGATCCAGGACCTCCGTGTCGGCCGCTGGTTCGCCGGCAAGAAAACCACCGCGCAGATGCGCGAGGACTTCCGCCCGGTCCGCCGCAAGATGGGTCGCCAGCTGCTCAAGGATTACATCGTGTTCCCGCTGCTCGCCGGCCCGTTCTTCCTGCCGGTGCTGCTGGGCAACATGCTGGCCAATACGCTGCGCAGCATCTGGACCTTCGTCATCATCTTCTGCGGTCATTTCACCGCCGATGCCGAGGTGTTCCCGAAAGACGTCGTGCGGAACGAGTCACGTGGGCACTGGTACCTGCGCCAGCTGCGCGGTTCGTCCAACATCGCGGGCGGCAAACTGCTGAACCTGCTGTCGGGCAACCTCAGCCACCAGATCGAGCATCACTTCTACCCTGACCTGCCGGCCAACCGCTACGCCGAGATCGCCGTCGAGGTGAAGGACATCTGCGCGCGCTACGGCCAGCACTACAACACCGGCTCGCTGCCCCGCCAGTTCGGCCAGGTGATGTGGCGCATCGTGCGCCACGCGTTCCCCAGCCGCCCCGCACGCACGCGTGCCGTGGAAGAGGCCATGCAGCCGGGCTGAGCCGGCGGCCTGTCAGGCGTGCGCATGGCCCCGGTCACGCAGGGCCATGCGCACGAGGTAGATCACGATGAGTACGTTCGCCACCAGGATGGCGAGCTTGAGGAAACCGAAGCGAACCACGCATTCGTAGATTTCCACCGGCACCAGCGACCCCGTCGCGATGACCGTGAACCATTCCGCCCAGTACTTGCGCAGCCACAGGCCGATGCCTTCGGTGGCGAAGATCGCCGCATAGCCCAGCGCCACGAGCCCGACGGCGACGAAGCGCCCGGGACCCATGTCTTCCAGCACGTGCACCAGGCTCCAGCGGATGTTGTTGCTCTCGGTGAGCTGCAGGTGTTCCAGCCAGCGCACCAGGCTCCTGAAGCTCTGCTCCTGGTCGAGGTGGAATGCCGCGAACGCGATGATCAGCAGGCCCACCGTCTTGACGGCCTTGTAGACCGCGATGATGCGCAGTCCCGCCGGATGGTGTGCCTCGGGCGTCGTCTCGCCGGAGACGCTTGCAGGTTTCGTGTCTGACATCGGTAGGTCTTGGCCGGAAGGTGCTGACCCCTGAAGTATGGCCGACACGACAGGTATCCAGACATAGCCTCGACACCCGGGGGGCTAAACAGACGGCTTCCGCCCGCAAACGGCCCTCGTCGAGAGTGCACCCATGAGCACGTCTTACCCCGTCCCGCGCCGGTCGCCGGCGGCCAGCGCCATCTACGGCCTGCTCAATCCCATCCCATTCGGTTTTTTTGTCGCAGGGCTGGTTTTCGACAGCACCTATGCCGGGTCGGGCAACATGCTGTGGGCCAAGGGCGCTGCGTGGCTCGTCACGCTGGGCCTGGTCTTCGCGTTGATCCCGCGCCTGGTGAACCTGGCGCAGGTGTGGATCACGTCGCGGCATACCGCGCTGCGCGCCGAGAAAATCGATTTCTGGCTGAACCTGGCGGCGATCGCCGTCGCGGTCGTCAATGCCTTCGTGCATTCCCGCGATGCGTATTCCATCATCCCCGCCGGGGTCTGGCTCTCGGCCGCGACGGTGCTCCTCCTTTCCGTTTCGCATGTGATCATCGCCTTGCGCTACGTGGTGCCGCGGGAGCACGCCCATGACTAAGCCTTTCCATCGCGGCGTGCTGGCCCTCGCGTGCGTCGCGGCGCTCGGCGCCTGCAGCGAAAAAGCGTCGCTCGACGCCTCGCAGCAGTCCGGCGGCGACCCGCAGCTGCCACCGGCAAAGCGCTTCCTGGTGCCCCCCATGCAGGTGCCCGACAAGGTGGCGAGGAAGGACGGCCAGCTTCCGACGGTCGCCGCCGGCCTGACGATCAAGTCCATCGCCACGGCCCTGAAGCACCCCCGGCAGCTGTATGTCCTGCCGAACGGCGATGTGCTGGTGGTCGAGTCGAACAGCCCGGGCACCGAAGACGTCACCACGCCCAAGCAGCTCCTCGCCAGCATCGTGAAAGGGCAGTCGGGCAAGAGCGGTAAGGGCGGCGACCGGATCACCCTGCTGCGCAGGACGGCGGGCGGCACATGGGACAAGCACGTCTTCATCGAGCACCTGCACTCGCCCTTCGGCGTGCAGCTGATCGGCGATTCCCTGTACGTCGCCAACACCGACGAGATACTGAAGTTCCCGTACGTCGCGGGAGAGACCTCGATCACGGCGGCGGGCGTGCCGTTCACCGACCTGCCCGGCACGATCAACCACCACTGGACGAAATCGCTGCTCGCCAGCCCGGACGGCAGCAAGCTGTACGTGGGCGTGGGCTCGAACAGCAACGTCACCGAGAACGGGCTGGAGGTCGAGTACCGCCGCGCCAACGTGCTCGAGGTCGACGTGGCGACGGGTGGAAGCCGCATCTACGCGTCGGGCATACGCAACCCCACGGGGCTGGGCTGGGCGCCCGGCACGCACCAGCTCTGGGCCATCGCCAACGAGCGCGACGAAATCGGCGCCGACCTCGTGCCCGACTACCTGACCTCCGTGAAGGAAGGCGGTTTCTACGGCTGGCCGTACAGCTACTACGGACAGCATGTGGACACGCGCGTGAAACCACAGCGCCCCGACCTCGTGGCGAAAGCCATCCGGCCCGACTACGCGCTCGGCTCGCACGTGGCGCCGCTCGGCCTGCTGATGTCGGAGAACAATGCACTGGGTGCGCCGTTCCAGAACGGCGCCTTCATCAGCAACCATGGCAGCTGGGACCGATCGCCGCTGAGTGGTTACAACGTGGTCTTCGTCGCGTTCAGGGATGGCAGGCCCGTCGGCGCACCGGTGACGGTCGTCGATGGCTTTTATTCGAGGGATGAGAAGCAGCTCTTCGGTGCGCCGGTCGGTGTGGTGCAGGACAGGGAGGGCGCGTTGCTGATCGCCGACGATGTCGGCGACACGGTCTGGCGCGTCACCCGTAAATAACGGGGCGCGCTGCTGTCATGGCGCTCCTGCGTCGTCAGCCCATGTGGCGTCGTTCATTTCGCCGGCGGGTCGCCGTGGATGATGCGGCGTGCGTCGTCGGTCGTCAGGTCGTACGCATAGAACGTCTTGTAGAACGCCTGCGTCTGCGTGGCGAGGGCGGCCTCATCCACCTTCCCGCCGTGGATCACCTGCGCCGCCCAGCGCACCTGCAAGGGCAGCTCGGGGCCGTATCGATCCCAGGGGAACACGCCCATGGGGTTTCGATAAACGCGGCCTTCCTTCACCGCGGCCAGCTGTTTCCAGAGCGCCGCCTGCGGTGAGGCCGTGATGTCCCCTGCCCCCGCCGCCACGATGATCACCTGCGGGTTCCAGGCGAGTACCTGTTCGATCGACACGGGCTGCATGTTGCCCTCGACGCCGGCGGCGGCATTGCGCCCGCCGGCTGCGCTGATCCACTGGTCGATGATGGTTTTCCCGCCATCCACCTTGAGCGGGGTCAGCGAGTTGATGTGCAGGACGCTCGGGTGATCGGCGGGGAGCTGCCGCGAGACGGCTGACAACGTGTCGGCGAGGTACTTCCTGTAGGCCGTCACCTGTTCCCGTGCGCGTGGCGTCGCCAGCGTCGTGGCCGTGAGGTCGAGGCAGGCGAGGAACGAATCCACGTCGTTGAAGCTCACCTTCACGACGTCGAGCCCCGCGTTCGCCAGTGCGGCGGCCGTCGGATCGGCCGGCGTCACGAAGACCACGTCGGCGCGCAGGCGCAGCAGCTCCTCTGCATTCATCGTGGGGCCCGTGATCGACCGGGCTCGACCCAGGCCGGGCGCCACCTTGAACATCCAGGGCAGCGCCTCCGGCTTCGCCACCGTGGCTACCACCCGGTCGCCTGCACCGAGCATCACGAGCACGGCGTTGTGCGCAAACCACGCGTCGGCGATGCGCTGCTTCGGCGCGGGCGGCTGCGTCGCGGTGGCGGCGGTGGCGGCGGTGGCGGCGGCGGTGGCGGCGGCGGCGAGGGCCGGCGCAAGGCACAGGCAGAGCGCGAGTCGCCGGAACGCTTTTTTCATCGTGGATGTCAGCGTCGCACGCGTAGACGTCATGTGCGCCGGCGTCATGTGTATCGGGTTCATGGGCATCAGATATCCAGCTGCACGGACGTCTGCACCGTACGCGGCGCGCCGATCGCCGCACTCGCGTTGCCGGCGGCGGTATAGCCGTTCAGGCCACCGGGCACGATGTTCGTCCAGTAGCGCCGGTTCGCCAGGTTGTTCACGCCAAGGCGAAGGGTCAGGGCATGACGGTCGAGTGCCGTGCTGTAGTTCACGCCGGCATCGAAGGTGGTGTAAGAGCTCACGGAAGTAAGGTTCGCATTATCGGTCGGACGCGCGCCCACGAAACGCGCGTTGAATTCCGCATACAGTCCGTTGATCACCCGGTACTCGAGCAGCATGTTCGCCGTGACCTTCGGCAGGCCGACGATACGCTTGCCGCTCGTGTTTGCCGTGGGCGTATCGAAAAGCTTCGCATCCAGCCAGCTCACCCCGCCGAAGATCGACAGGTCGTCGGTGGCGTTGCCATCAGCCATCAGTTCGAGGCCGCGATTGCGCTGCTCGCCTGCGACGCTGAAGTCGCCATTGGCCTGCGTGAAGGCGAACGGGCGCTTGATCTGGAACAGTGCCGCCGACAGGTTGACCGCGGGCAACGCCACCTTGTATCCCAGCTCCCACTGCTTGCTGCGGAACGGCGCCAGGATGGCGCCGGCGTTCGTGGAACCGGCCGGTGCCGTATCGCCCTGCTGCAGGCTGTCGGCATAGGTCAGGTACGTGGTCATGTTCCACACGGGCTTGAAGATCAGGCTGCCCGCGCTGGAAAGGCCGTTGTCTGCCGACGAACTGGTCTGCGCGCCCGCGGGGTTGTAATTGTGCGTGGCGAGCCAGCTCTGGCTCTCCACGATCAGCGCCGACCACTTCGGCGAGAAGGTGATGTCATCCGCCAGGTTGACCGACTGCTGCGTGGCACGCGCGCTCTGGTAACGCGAGGTGAAGTCGGGCACGCCGACCAGCGCGAACGAGCGCGGGCTGGCCAGGCTCGCACTGCCCAGCGTCACCGTGCCGCCTGCGCGCGGGTTGTAGTTGTTCCACTCGAAGCCCGTCGTGCCGATGGTCACCGCATGGTCGATCGAGCCGGTCTGTACCTTGCCGTTCAGGGCCACCATGTTGCTGGTGATCGTGAAGCGGCTCGCCGTGGCGGTGCCGATGGTGGTGCGATAAGTCCCCGCGTTGTTGATCAGCGTGTTGGTGGGGTTGGTCGACTCACGGTCGGCAATCTGGCGCAGCACGCCGGCGGTCAGCTTCCAGTCGTCGCTGAAGGCATGGCGGAGCTTGATCGAGCCGGTGTCCGTCGTATTGTCGTTACCGCCGAGATCGGTCCCGTAGACACTCCGGGTCGGATCCGGTGCCTCCGGAAAATGCACGCCGGTGCCCAGCGCGAACGTACCGGGAAGCCCCTTCGAGACGTACCGGTAGTGGCTGAAGTTCGACTCGATGGTCGTCGACGGCGACAGGTAGTAATCCAGCGCGATGCTCGCCAGCTGCCGGCGGATCTTGCTGCCATCGGTATAGTTGCCGCCGTTCTCGTCCAGCCATGTCGCACGCATCCCGAACCGGCCTGCATGCCCGGAGATATCCGCCTCGCGTTGCAGGCGGCTCGACGAGCTGGTCCCCAGCGTGAAGCGCTCGAGGTGATCCTGCACGGGCCGCAGCTGCACGTAGTTGAACGAACCCGCCGGGTTGGCCGGACCATAAAGACCACCCGCCGGGCCATTCAGCACCTCGATGCGGTCGAACTGCTCGAGCGGGTAGTCCGTCGTGGACACTGCGTTGAGCCCGTCGATGCGGCTGTTCTGCACGACGCTGCCCTGGATGCCGCGTGCCTGCGGGCGCGCACCGTCGCCCTGCACCGAGGGCAGGTAACGCAGCGCGTCGGCGATGCTCTTCAGCTGCTGGTTCGCGATGATCCGCTGCGGTACCACGTTGATGGAATACGGGGTATCGAGACGCGACAGGGAACCCAGCGGTCCGACCGTGGCGTCGTCGACACGCAGGCTGTCCGGTTTCTTCGTGGCGGCGTGCACGTCGACCGGCGAGAGGTCGTTGACCTTCTGCGGCTCATCGTCCGTCGCGTGCGCGGCGCCTGCTGCAAGCAGCGCAAAGAAAAGCGTCGTGCGACTCAGTGTGTTGTTCATCGGGGATGCCGGTCAGGTAGGTAACGGAAGAAACGTTGCTGGTCGATGTCCACGTGGTCCAGTGCCACGCCATAAAAGGCGGCCATGGATTCCCCATGGATCACCTCGCGCGGCACGCCGTCGGCGACCACGCGACCGCGTTCGAGCAGGACGGCCCGCGTCGAGCCCTGGACGGCGTCGTCGGGACGATGCGTGGTGTGCAGGACGGCGTAGCCGTCGCGCGCCAGCCCGCGGATCAGTTCGATCATGCGCAGCTGGTGGCCGAAATCCAGGCCGGTGAGCGGCTCGTCCATCAGCAGGATGGACGCGTCCTGCGCGAGCGCGCGCGCGAGCAGCACGCGCTGGCGTTCGCCGCCCGACAGCTCGGTGTAGACGCGGTTGGCCAGTGGCGCGATGTGCAGGCGCTCGAGCGACCGCGCTATAGCGTGCGCATCGTCGGCGGAAAGGCGCCTGCCCAGGCCCGCCTGCGGAATGCGGCCCAGTGCGACCACCTGGTTCACGGTAAAGGGAAAAGGGGCTGCATGCCCCTGCGGCACGTAAGCCATGCGCCGGGCCACTGCCCGGCGGCGCCATGCGGCAAGTGGCCTGTCGTCGAGCGTGACGGTACCCGCCACCGGGGTGAGCAGGCCAAGCAGTATGCGCAGCAGCGTGCTCTTCCCGGCGCCGTTGATGCCCAGCAACGCCACGACCTCGCCGGCGTCGAGGCGCAGGTTCACGCCATCGAGCACCATGCGCTCGCCATGGCGAAAAGCGATGCCTTGCGCGACGAGGCTCACAATCCGCTCCGGCGCAGCCGTCGCAGCACGAGGAGGAAGGCGAGTGCGCCGAACAGTTCGGTGACGACGCCGAGGGGAATCTCGCCGGCCGACACCGTGCGGGCGAAGGTATCCGCCGCGACCAGCACGATGGCCCCCATCAGGGCACTCATGGGAAGGACCCGCGCGTTGCCGGCGCCCATGAGTTGCCGGGCGACATGGGGTACCAGCAGCCCGATCCAGCCGATCATCCCCGCCACGGATACGGTCATCGCCGACACCAGCGTCGCCAGCACGATGGTGATGAGCCGGACCTGTGTCACGGGTATGCCGAGGCTTCGCGCTTCGTCGTCAGCCAGCGTAAGCGCATCGAGGATGCGGCCGCTGGCGCACAGCAGGGCGACGCCTGCGAGCAGGGCCACGCCGAATCGCTGCAGGTCCGTCCAGCCGACCTGCGCGAGGCTGCCCAGCAGCCAGTAGACGATGGTGGGCAGCTGGCTGAGCGGGTCGGCCATGTACTTGACGAGCGAGAGGGCAGAGGCGAACAGCGCGCTGCTGATCACACCGCCCAGCACCAGCCCGAGCACGCCGGGCGATCCGACCGCATGCGCGATGAAGAGACCGAGGCCCACGGCAGCCAGGCCCATGGCGAACGCGAGCAGCTGGATCACCACCGGGTTCACGCCAAGGACGATGCCTGCCGCTGCGCCGAAAGCCGCACCGCTGAGGACACCCAGCAGATCGGGAGAAAGCAGCGGGTTGCGGAAGACCGCCTGAAACGTGGCGCCAGCGGTCGACAGGGCGGCGCCAATGAGCACGGCGGCCAGGACGCGGGGAAGTCGGGCATCGAGCACGACCGTGCCTGCCAGCGTGGACGTGTCGGCAAACGCATGCCAGACGGCAGCGGGTGACAGGGGGAAGCGCCCGACGCACAACGCCATCCCGATGGCGAGCACGAGGACCAGGGCGGCCCCGGAAAATAAAGCTACAGTGCGCCCGGCGCCCCTGGCGGGCGAGCGAATTGAAGTCATGGATCAGCCCGGTCAGACGGCGTGCGCGACGCGCGCAGGCGCTGTTAGCCAGACTATATAGCGATGAGGTGGTGACGGGTCCGTCGAGGGGAGCCGCACCCGCGCGACGTGTCGCGGGTGCGGACGAACATCATCCGGCCGACATCGATCAGCGGATGTTCTTCTTCTTTTCGTCTTTGGCCGCCTTCTTTTCCTTCATCGTCTTGGCAGGCTTTTTCTTGTCGCTTTTCTTTGAATCCAACCCTTTGCTCATGGCTCACTCCTCTTAAGCGGCGCCTGCGCGACTGCGGCGTCCTACCGGCGCAGACTACGCCAAAACCCCAAAAAAAACGCCCGCGCGAGCGGGCGTTTCCTTATCGTCGGCTACCGGATGCCTCAGCGGTGGCGTACCGGATGGTGCACGACGCGATGATGGATCACGTGGCGGCGCGGCGGCGGGCGGTGATGGACCCGGCGATGCACCACGCGATGCGGCGGCGCGTGATGGACTACATGGTGGCGCTGCGGAGCCGGAGCCGCGAAGGCGGCCGGTGCGGCGAACGCAGCAGCCACGGTGAGACAGGTCGCAATAAACAGGCGTTTCATCGTAAGAACCCTCCGCTGGGAAAACATGCGTGCAGCTTGACGTGTTCTTGCTGAATGACGAGCCGCCGCAGGTTATTGCGATGAGCTCCCGCGAGCAGCCCTCGCGCGAGGCAATCCCCTGTGGGAGCGCGCCCTGCGCGCGACATCTTCTTGCCGTACCGCATGCGTTGTCGCGAGAAGATGTCGCGCGCGGGGCGCACTCCCACGTGTCTGTGGCGGGTCAGGGATCTCTGTGGTGGTTCAGGGATGTCTGCGGTGGTTTGGTGACATGCGTGGTGTTCAGAGAACCGCGGATTCCTTCCACAGGTCGGTACCGCCATCAACCGCGTAGCGATCGATCTCCGCCAGCTCTTCGACAGAGAAATCCAGTCGATCCAGTGCACCCAGCGAATTGTCGAGCTGCTCCACCGTGCGTGCCCCGATCAACGACGACGTCACGCGCGGATCCCTCAGCGACCAGGCGATGGCCATCTGCGCGAGGGTCTGGCCACGACGCCCGGCGATACCGTTGAGCGCACGGATACGCTCGAGGTTTGCATCGCTCAGTTGCCCCTTGCCCAGCGATCCCTCGCGTGTCGCGCGCGCGTCGGCCGGGATGCCCTCGAGGTACTTCGACGTGAGCAGGCCCTGCGCCAGCGGCGAGAACGCGATGCACCCGGTGCCGAGATCCTCGAGCGTGTCCAGCAGGCCACCCTCGATCCAGCGGTTGAACATGGAATAGTTCGGCTGGTGGATGAACAACGGCACGCGCTCGTCGGCGAGGATCGCCGCAGCCTGGCGGGTGAGCTCCGGCGAGTAGCTCGAGATGCCCACGTACAGCGCCTTGCCCTGGCGGTGGATGTGAGCGAGCGCACGCATGGTCTCTTCCAGCGGTGTCTTCGGATCCACGCGGTGCGAGTAGAAGATGTCGACGTAGTCGAGGCCCATGCGCTTGAGCGACTGGTCGAGGCTGGCGATGAGGTATTTGCGGCTGCCACCGATGCCGCCATAAGGGCCCGGCCACATGTCCCAGCCGGCCTTCGTGGAGATGACGAGTTCGTCGCGGTGCGGTGCGAAGTCGGCCGCCATGACACGGCCGAAGTTCTCCTCGGCCGAGCCATACGGCGGCCCGTAATTATTCGCGAGGTCGAAGTGGGTCACGCCGCGGTCGAAGGCGCGACGGAGGATCGCGCGTCCGGTCTCGAACACGTCGGCACCGCCGAAGTTCTGCCACAGGCCCAGCGAAATCGCCGGGAGATCGATGCCGCTTCGGCCGCAGCGGCGGTAAGGCATGAGGTTGTCGTAACGGTTGGCGGCGGCTTGGTATGACAAGGGGCAATCTCCAGGACGAACTCGAAAAGACGCATGCTAACGGCTCGCGTCGACGATGGCTTCCCTGCGCGGTCAGGCGGGGAAGTCGGTACCCACGCTGGCATCGCGCAGACGCTCGATGGCCGCGACGCGCTCCTTCATGGTCTTGAGCACGATGTCGTGGCCCCACTTGCCCAGCACGATCCGCGTCGGCGGCTCGCTTTCCTGCGTAAGGCCGATCATGGCTTCGCCCGCGCGAACCGGGTCGCCGGCCTGCTTGCCGCTGTTGGCCGAGGTGGTGTCGAGGCGCGCGGCCACGGTGTCCGCGTAATCCGGCAGGCGGCTGGGCGTCTGTTTCAGCGAACGGCCGGCCCAGTCGGTGCGGAAGGGACCCGGTTCCACGCAGGTCACGTGGATGCCCAGCGGCGTCACCTCGGCGGAAAGCGCGTCGGAGAACCCTTCGACGGCGTGCTTGCTCGCCGCGTAATACCCCGAGCCCGGGAAGCCGATCAGGCCCGCCACGGAGGTGATGTTGATGATGTGCCCGGCGCGGCGCTCACGCATGCCTGGCAGCACGGCACGCGTGATCGCGAACAGTCCGAAGACGTTGGCTTCGAACTGGGCGCGGATTTCGTCTTCCTCGGCTTCTTCGACACTCGCCTGGTAGCCGTAGCCGGCGTTATTGACCAGCACGTCGATCCGGCCGAACCGTTCCGTGGCAGCGCGGACAGCCTCCGCCACCTGCCCCGGGTCAGTGACATCGAGCGCCAGCGGCAGCACGTCGGGGTGGTCTTCGGCGAGGTCGGCGACGCGCGACGCGTCGCGTGCCGTGACCACGGTGGGCCAGCCGCGGGCAGCGGTGAGGCGTGCCAGCTCGCGGCCGAAGCCGGTGGAACAGCCGGTGATGAACCAGACGGGACGGTCGGGCAAGGACATGATGCACTCCGCGATCGGCGGGAAAGGAACCCCGAAGGCTACCGACCGCAGGGTGAAGCCATGTTGCAGGGCGTGCGAAAGACCCGACGTAATCCTTTATCCTGCGACGTCGTTCCGCCGGATAACCCCCGTACGTGCCAGGCACACCCCAGACAATGCGAGTGCCGCGCCCGATGACGTTCGCGTCGGCCGTCCGCCTGTGGTCGCTGCTGCTGGTCGTCGCCGCCGTGGTGGTCGGCGGCTCCGTGCTGCTGGGTGGCGCGGATTCCTCGGTGCCGGCGTCGTGGGAGGCCCTCGTCTCCCGGGCGGATACGCCCATGCACGCGATCGTATGGGAGCTGCGCCTGCCGCGGGCCGTGGCGGCCTGTGGCGTCGGCGGGCTGCTCGCGCTGTCCGGCTGCCTCATGCAGGTCCTGGTGCGTAATCCGCTCGCCGATCCCTACACGCTCGGCCTTTCCGGCGGGGCCGCCGTCGGTGCGCTCGGCGCCATGCTGGCGGGCGCGGGTGCGGTGCTCGTGGGGGTGAGCGCCGCCGCCGGCGCGCTGGTGGCCTGCGTGGCCGTGTTCGTGCTCGCGCATCGTGACCTTCTTTCACGGCAGCGCACGGCGCACCGCGATGACTCGACCGACCTGATCCTGATCGGCGTCATGCTGGCGTCCGGCTTCGGTGCGATCGTGAGCATGATGCTGGTCCTGGCACCGGACAAGAACCTGCGCGGCATGCTGTTCTGGATGATGGGCGACCTGAGCGGCGTCGGCAGCTGGCTGCTGCCCGTCGTCAGCCTGGTGGCATGCGTGCTGCTGGTCGCGCCGCTGGGCAGGCAACTCAACCTGCTGGTGCGCGGCGAGGAGTCGGCGGCGGCGCTGGGCGTGCGACCGCCGCTGGTGAAGACGGCCATTTTCGTCGTGGCTTCGCTGGCCACGGCAGTCGCCGTCACCACCGCCGGCACGGTGGGTTTCGTCGGCCTCGTCGTGCCCCACGCGCTGCGTCGCGTGGTGGGCAACGACCAGCGCGTCCTGATTCCGGCAAGCGCCATCGTAGGTGGCATCCTGGTCGTCGTCGCCGACACGGTGTCGCGCGTCGTAGCGGATCCCATCCAGCTCCCGGTCGGTGCCGTCATGGCGGTGATCGGCGTGCCGACCTTCATGTTCCTGCTGGTGCGGCGGCGATGAGCGCCACGCTGGTCGCGGATAACCTCGGCCTGGCCGTTCGCGGTCGCCAGCTCGTCGCCGCGCTGGGCATGCGCATCGAGCCGGGGCAGGTGTGGTGCGTGCTCGGTCCGAACGGGGCCGGCAAGTCCACGCTGCTGCGCACGCTCGCCGGCCTGCGCGCGCCCGACGCGGGGCGCGTGCTGCTGGGTGGTCGCGACCTCGCCGCCTATCGCCCGCTCGAACTGGCACGGCAGCGCGGCTTCCTCCCCCAGTCGGTCGTCGACACCTTCAGCCTGTCGGTCATGGAAGCCGTGGTATCGGCACGCCATCCGCGGCTGTCGTTCTGGGCGTGGGGCGACGATGAAACCGGCAACGCACGGCGCGCCCTGCATACCTTCGAACTCGACGACCTGGCCGGACGGGACGTCACCACGCTATCGGGCGGGGAGCGCCAGCGCGTGAACATCGCGACGCTGTTCGCGCAGGATGTCGATGTGCTGCTGCTCGACGAGCCCCTCGCCTCGCTCGATCTCCACCACCAGATGAAAGCGCTCGACGAGCTCGTGCGTGTCGCGCTGGGCGACGGTCGCTCGGTGGTCTACACCGTGCACGACATCAACCTTGCGTTCCAGCACGCCACGCATGCCGTGCTGCTCGACGGTCGCGGGGGTGCCATCGCGGGCCCGAAAGACGACGTGGTCACCAGTGCGCATCTCACGGCTGCCTTCCACCATCCCATCCATGGCGTCACGCTGGGCGACGAGCTGTTCTTCCGCGCCGGGCGCCTCAACGGTGACGTTGCATGAAACGACGGCTGTCCCTGCTCATCGCCCTGCTTCCCCTGCCCGCGCTGGCGGCCGGCGTCACCGTGGTCGACGATGCCGGCAGGACGCTGACCCTCGCGGCACCGGCGCATCGCATCATCAGCCTGGCACCCAATATCACGGACGCGCTGTTCGCTGCGGGCGCCGGCGACTACGTGGTGGGCACCACGCGCTACAGCGACCACCCTGCGCAGGCGAAGCAGGTGCCTGTCATCGGCGATGCCACGATGCTCGACCTCGAACGCATCGTGGGTCTCAAACCTGACGTCGTCATCGTGTGGCGCAGCGGTACGCCCGCCGCGCAGGTCGACAAGCTGAAGCGGCTGGGCATCCCGGTGTTCTACTCCGAGACCACGCGGCTGGCGGATGTCCCGGCGGCCACGCGGCGGTTCGGGGTGCTGGCGGGCACGTCGGCCACGGCCGCGCGAAACGCCGCCGCGTTCGATGCATCCCTGGGCACGTTGCGCGGCACCTACGCCGGCAGGCGTCCCGTGAAGGTGTTCTATCAGATCTGGGATCGCCCGCTCATGACCATCGGCCACGCACAGATCGTGGACGATGCGATTTCCCTCTGCGGCGGCCGGAACATCTTCGCCGACCTGGACCAGGCCGCGCCCACCGTGACGCGGGAGGCCGTGCTGGCCCGGGATCCCGACGTGATCCTGGGCGGCGGCGATGGGGGGGAATCACTGGCATCCTGGAAACAGTCGGGCTTCCTGTCGGCCGTGAAGCACGACAACGTGCTGGCGATCGATGCGCCGACGCTGGTGCTGCCGTCGCCTTCGATCTTGCCGGGGGTGGAAACCCTCTGTAAAACCCTCGATGCGGCGCGTCGTCGCATGGATCCGGGCAACCCCGCCCGCTGACGCCGGCGGCCCGTTTTCGTTGCAGCGGCCATCACATCCGGGTGCCTAGACTCGATCCCAGACCTATCGGAACCGACTGCTGATGGAACCCGCCTCCGCTGACCCTGCCACCCCGGCGCCCGACCTGTCGTGGCTGGACAAGGGCGGCGAGACCGGCGCACTGATCCGCACGCGTGACTGGAGCGCCAGCGGCCTGGGCGGCCCGGCGGAATGGCCGCAGAGCCTGCGGACGGCGACGGCCATCCTGCTGCTCTCCCCGGTACCCATCGTCCTGCTGTGGGGGCCGAAGGGCATCATGATCTACAACGATGCCTATTCCGGCTTCGCCGGCGGACGCCACCCCGGCCTGCTGGGTTCAGAGGTGCGCAAGGGCTGGAGCGAGATCGCCGACTTCAACGACAACGTGATGCGCGTCGGGCTGGCCGGCGGCACGCTGGCCTATCGCGACCAGGCGCTGACGCTGGTTCGCAAGGGCAGGCCCGAGCCGGTCTGGATGGACCTCGACTATTCCCCGGTGCTGGATGAGAGCGGACAACCCGGCGGTGTGATCTCCATCGTGGTGGAAACCACGGAACGCGTCCGTGCCGAAGCAGCGCTCCGTGCCAGCGAGCGCCGTTTTCGCGAAGCGCTCGAGGCCAAGGTCGAAGAACGCACGGCGGCACTGGTGAAGGCCGAGCAGGCACTCATGCAGTCGCAGAAGATGGAGGCGCTCGGCAGCCTGACCGGCGGCATCGCGCATGACTTCAACAACCTCCTGATGGCAGTGCAGGGCAGCATGGAACTGCTGCGCGAGCGCGTCCCCGATCCATCGCTGCAGCGCTACATCGATAACGCGCTGACCGGTGTGGAGCGCGGAAGCAGCCTCACGCGCCGCATGCTCGCCTTTGCCCGGAAACAGGACCTGAAATCCGACCGGGTGGAAATCCGCCCGCTGATCGAAGGCATGACGGAACTGATGCAGCGGTCGCTGGGCTCGACCATCATCATCGAGACCACGCTCGCGCCGCACCTGCCGGCCGTCGAGGCCGATACCAACCAGCTCGAAGCCGCGTTGCTCAACCTGGCAGTGAACGCACGCGATGCCATGGACGGCGTCGGCACGCTTCGGGTGTCCACGCGTGAGGCGATCCTGCCGACACGCAAGGGCCCGCTCGTACCCGGCCATTACGTGGTGCTGTCGATCGCCGATTCCGGTGCCGGCATGGACGACGACACGCTGAAGCGGGCAGCCGAGCCCTTCTTCACGACCAAGGCCGTCGGCAAGGGCACAGGGCTGGGGCTTTCCATGGTGCATGGCCTTGCCGAGCAGCTCGGCGGCGCGCTGTTGATCACGAGCCGGGTGGACGTGGGCACGACGGCGGAGATCTGGCTGCCTGCGGTCACCGATGTCGTGCGGCGCGCCGGCACATCGGCACCCGGCCCCGCGCGACCCGGCACACCGGTGGGGCCGGATGGATCGCTCACGGTGCTCAACGTCGACGATGACGACCTGGTCCGCATGACCAGCCGGGAAATGCTCGAAGACCTGGGCTACAACGTGCTGCCGGCGGCATCCGCGGCGGAGGCGCTCGCGCTTCTCGAGCAGCATCGCGTCGACCTCGTGCTCACCGACCATGCCATGCCACGCATGACCGGCATGCAGCTCGCGGTGCGCCTGCGCGAGCTGTATCCGCAGCTACCCGTGGTGATCGCCACCGGCTACTCCGAACTCGTCGAAGACGCCCACATCGACCTCCCGCGCCTGGCCAAGCCCTACGCACAGGCCGCCCTGGCGGATGTACTGGCAAACGCGCTGGCAAACGTACCGGCAAAAGCCGGCACGACACGCTCCACGTAGGAGCGCGCCCTGCGCGCGACATCTTTTCGCGACAGTGCCGGGTATGAAACAGCCCCCCCGGCCGGGGATTCCTTCGCGAAAAGATGTCGCGCGCAGGGCGCGCTCCTACATGCGGGTGGATTTCATGTAGTCGGCCAGTTCCGCGTCGGGCGGGGTATCGGGCTCGCCGCCGAGATACCGGTGCAACATGTCGGCCATGAGATAGATGCCGGCCTCTTTTGCGAGCGGTCGCGCGTCGCTGTGTCCCGAGACGGGATCCACCCACAACGAGACGTCTTTCCGCAACCGACGTAGCTGCGCCACGTAGCCAAGCACCCCGCGCAGTGCAACACGCTGGTCCTGGCCTCCGGCGATGATGAGCAGTGGACGATTCATGCGTTCCGCATTCGCCAGCGGCGCCTCCCGATGCAGCCGGTCCATGTGGGGCGCATCGTGCGGGTCCATGCCGACGAGCGTCATCCACTGCTCGAACGGGAGAAGTGTCGAGAGCTTCGCTGCCTCCGTCGTGCGTCCGATCCAGGTAAGGTCCCACGCAAAATCCGAAGGGGGCACGAATGCCACGCCGACGCGAAACAGCTCGGGCTGCCACGTCAGCCCGAGCAGGGTCGAATAGCCGCCGAACGAGGCACCGACGATACCCACGCGCCGCGCATCACCGACGCCTTCCGAAAGAAGCGCACGAACTCCCTCGGTGATGTCCTTCTGTACACGCCCGTTGCCGAAGTCGCCCCGCGCCGCCAGCATGTAATCGCGGCCGTAGCCCGTCGACCCACGGAAGTTCGGCTCGAAGACCACGTACCCGCGATTGACGAGCAGTTGCGCCACGCCCGTACCAAACTCGTTGGCGGCGACATTGCCCCATGGACCACCGTGGATCAGGGCTACGACGGGCAGCCTCGCGCTGTCTTTACCCGGCGGCACGCGCACGAAGCCATGCAATCGCATACCGTCCGATGCCGTCCAGTCGAAGGGAAGCTGCGTCGCCATTCCCGACTCCGGCAGCCACGCCACGGGGCGGCCTGCGCGCGCACTGACGGCCGGGCCATCCGGCGCGTCGGTCATGACGCCCGTTGCCGGATCGTAGAGGTGGTAGCGCGCGCCTTGCATGCCGCCGCCGCGCTCGGTCACAAGCCACTTTCGCTGGCCAGGCTGGAAACCGAGTGCCTTGCCGGGAAACCGGGACCGGATACGGTCCACGTGCTGCTGCGTTGCGACGTCGATGCCGCGGCTGTCCACGTCGGTCGCACGATACGTGGCGATGGCCGGCAGACCGCTTACAGCGTCTGCCGCGAGTTCGTCGACGTCCGCCTCGCGTCGTGGATCGATGGCGAGAGTGGTGATCGCCCCGTCGTCCTCGCGCCGCTGCAATGCGCGCAGCGTACCGCCGAGGTCGCCCAGGAAGATAAGCCGTCCCTCATTGTCCAGCCGGGGCCATAGCGCACATCGGTGCATCTCCGTGCAACGAAAGGCCTCGGACCGACTGCCGTCTGATGCCACGCGCTGGTTCAGCAATGACGATGCATTCACCACCTGCAGGTAAGCCAGGGCTCCGTCGGCCGCGAGCGAGAAACCGGTGATCCTGTCCGGAGCATCGGCGAGCCGCGCGGACGACGCATCCATGGACATACGCGACAGCTGCCACGCCGCAACGCGACCGGCGGCATCGCGGCGCGCCTCACGCACGATGACTGAAGCGGCCTGCGTCGGATCCACGTCCATGACTTCGCGCTGCGTCGCGCCACCAAGGTCAGTGACGGCACGGGCGGCGAGTCCGGCCGACGTGGGAATCGCAAGCAACCGCGATGGCGAGACGATGAAAAGCCACTGGCTGTCGTGCGACCAGAGCAACGACGTGGCGTCCGTTGCCTTGAGCAACTCGCGAGGTGCCCCGCCGTCGGTCCTGCTCATCCATAGCGAGCGGCGATCATCGGCGCCGCGCAGCCATGCGAGATGCGCTCCGTCAGGAGCAAGCGCCACGGATGACAGCACTGCGGTGGCGAGGAACGCGCTGCGCTCGAACGGCGGTGCAGGCATGCGCGCGCGCTCTAGCTGCAACGCTTGCCGGAACGCGTCATCGACAGCCATGGCCGGCGCAGCCAGGACGAGCGCGACCACCGCCCCGAGGCCTACCCGGAACGACATCATGTGAACCTCCTTGCGTGTCAGGCGTGTGCCGTGCGAAACCGCGTGGCGACGTAGCGTTCGGAACGTGGAACCATCAGCGCGAGGCACACCAACCCGGGAACGCCGACGACGGCACAGCAGAGCGTCCAGGCGACCCGGCGCGACAGCGGAAGATCCCGGCGTGACACGAGCCACGCACCGGCAAGCAGCGATAACAGCGCGAGCGACGCGGCAAGCAGGATGCTCGCGCGCGGCACCGGCGGCGTGGCGTAGGTCGCGTACGGTCCCGGATGTCCCGACCACGCCAGCACCCCGTCACTGAGCGCGTACATGGCGGGTGACGCCCACCAGGTACGGTATCGATAGAACGCAGGGAAGTCGGCACCGAGTGCGCGCGTGGCGACCACCGTCACCACGCCCGCATCCGTGACGCGAAGGATCGACTGGCGTGGTGCCGTGCCAAGCAGGTCGTAGGCATGGCGGCTGAAGGTGAAGGACAACAGATAGCCGTCCACGAGCTCGACCAGTTCGGCGCGTGCAAGGTCGCCGGAAGCGCCGGGAATGGCGACGCGCTGGCGAGCCGCGACCGGCGCTTCGCCCTCGACCAGGTGCCGGCCGTCGAATACATAGATCGCTCTGTCCGATATCGCGACGAGGCTTCCACCGACCGGCGTCGTGCCGAGCAGGGTTTCGCCGGGTGCCACGCGCAGGCGGGGCACGATGGCCCGTGAGGCGCTGACGTACTGGAACAGCGTGTCGCCTGCCATGAGGGCGACATCGCCTTTCTGCATGCCTGGCAACGTTCCTTCCGGTGTGGCGATGTCTTCGAAGGGCCGTCCGTTCGCGCCCACGCCGAGCAGACCGGCCGCGCGTCCGTCCGTCATGTGGATGCCTTCGAAGCGCATGTCATCATGACTGAAGGTCCAGTGGATGCGCTGCTCTTCGTCGTCGAACGATGTAGACGCGCCGTTGCTCATCGACTGGCGGACGGGAACGTCGCCGAGCTGGCGATCCATCGTATGCACATCGGACAGGCCAGTCTGCTCACGCCACAGCGAGGCTTCGGGCAGCCGACTGCCTGCCATGCCCGCGAGCATGCGATCCCTGCCGGACATCCGCTCGGTTTCCACGTAGCCGCCCGCGGGCGGCGTCGCCATGTTTACCGGATGGGAGCCCTGCATGATCCATGCGAGCTCGCCAATGAAACCCAGCAGGACCAGCAGAAGGTAAACGCCCATCATCAGCGGGACAGCGGTGACGACGCTTTGCAACACGGCATGCGGTGGCGCGCCCGGGTCGGGACGAAACGCCCCCAGCACCATGACGAGCAGCCAGGCGCAGGCCATGCACTGCACGACGACGAAAGCGGCGCCGCTTGCCTGCGCCATGGCCATCCAGGCGATCAGCACCAGCCCGCATGCTGAATATCGACGATCGGCGAGCATGCCGTAGACGCCGGCAAGATAGCCGCCTGTCGCCAGGAGGCCCGCGGCCAGTGGCACCAGCAGGTGACGCGTATCGACCACGCGCGCGGTGCCCCATGCCTGCCACGCCAGTGCCATGCCGACGGGTACGACGATGGCGAGGCACAGCGCGAGTGAGCCGGCGCACAGTAGCCCGAGCGCGATGTGCTTCGGCGGCACGGGACGGTGCAGCAGGTTGAGCCACTGGTTGGGCCGCCGCCACGTGCCCGTCTGGTGCATGCCGAGCAGGATGCCGACGATGGCGTAGCAGCCGCCGGTCAGCCGGTAGACGTTGAGCGGCTGCTGGCCCAGGTCGGCGAGTCGCATGAAGAATGCGAGCAGCAGCAGGTGGGCCGTTGCGAAAAGCACGGCATGCAACCGGTAACGCAGCCACTCGGCCCTGAAGATGTCACGCATGGCGATTCCCTCCCCGTCGGCGTGGCATCACGCGGCGACCGGTGCAGCGTGATGTCTTGCAAGGAAGCCGTTGACCGCTCGGTCAAGGCTCACCGGCATGTGATGGATGTCGCGTGCACCGCACGCGCGCAGGAAATCGGCGAAGTCGTCGCCCTGATCGAGCACGAGGTAGTGATACACGCCGTCGATTCGCTGTTCGTCGAGGAGTCCCGGTATGAGGCGTGCGTCGGGCCCGCGAAACGGTATGTCGGCGACCCAGTGGACGACCCGCGCGCGGAAATCGTCTGGCGGCGACATGTTCCTCAGTGCGCCACGCTCCATGATGATCAGGTTGTCGGCGATGCGCTCGATCTCTTCCATCTGATGGGAACAGTAGATCACCGTGCAGCCTTCCGCGGCATTCGAGTGCATGAGTGTCTCGAGGAAGGCGCGCTTGGCGACGACGTCGAGGCCAAGCGTCGGTTCGTCGAGCACCAGCAGTTCGGGGCGTTGTGCAAGGCTCAGCGCGAGGTTGAAACCGGCACGCTCCCCCCGCGAAAGCTGTGCGACTTTCTGCGAGGCCTGCACGCGGTAGTGCCCGATCACCTCGTCGAAGGCAGGCTGACTCCAGCGGGCGTACTGGCGACGTTGCATGGCCGTCACGGCGGCGACCGTCATCCAGCCGGGGAGCGTGTGTTCCTCGTTGACGAAGCCGATGCGCTCGCGGTCTTCGGGCCGGAGCTGCCGGCTGTCGCGGCCGAGTACCCATGCCTCGCCCGACGTCGCCGGGAGGAAGCCCAGCAGGATGCGAAACAGCGTGGACTTGCCCGCGCCGTTCGCACCGACGATGGCGTGGATACTGCCACGTTCGAGCACGAGATCCAGGTGGTCGATGGCGAGCTTGCCGCCATAGCGTTTGCAGAGGTCGCGGGTTTCAATGACGACATCGCTCATGGCTTTCTCCTGCTGGGCGATGACTCAGGCGGTTTTCTTCGCGAGTACGGCGAGCGCCGTGTCCAGTCGCGCCATGGCACGATCGGTCGGGTAGTCGAGCGCGACCACCTCGTGCACGAACGCCTGGACGGCTTCATCCATGCGCCGATCGCGCTCCGGCATGCTCAGGCGCTGCCGCGGCGGTGCCACGTACAGGCCAAGCCCCTGCCGCGATTCCAGCCAGCCTTCGGTCGTCAGCTCGGCATAGGCCTTGGCCACCGTATTCGGGTTGATGGTCAGCTGTTGGGCCAGCCCACGCACGCTGGGAAGCTGTGCGCCGGGTTGCAGCTCGCCCGTGGCGATCCGCATGCGCACGGCATCGACGATCTGCCGGACGATGGGCCGTGGATCGCCCGTAACGATCTGAATGGGTAGCGCCTGCGTACGTGCCATCGTCGTGCACCATGTGTACTAGTTCATGTAGTACAGCAAAAGTGTCGCCCGGCGTCAACAGGTCGTTTCGGGTTTCCGGAGTTTCCGGAGTTTCCGGAGCGTTGTGGGAGCGCGCCCTGCGCGCGACATCTTTTCGCGACAGTGCCGGTTATAGCGACAGTGCCGGGTATGAAGCGGAGCCCGCCGGCCGGGGATTTCTTCGCGAAAAGATGTCGCGCGCGGGGCGCGCTCCCACAGCGCGCGCTGTGGGCCTGGCTATTTGCCGGTGGTGGTTTTGTCCGCGAGGCGATAACGCTGCTTGCTGTAGGCCCAGCTGGGCCATAGTGCATGCGCCAGGGCGGTCTTCTCCAACACGGGATCCACCGTTTCCGGATCCAGCTTCTCGCCATCCACCAGGTAATGGAACTGCGCGGCGGGCTGGTTCGGACGCAGCACGATCAGCTGGTCGTTCTTCAGGTAACCGTAGTTGTCGCCGTACTGCATGATCGCGCGATCCGGGTAGCGCTTCGTCAGGTCGGCGCCGGGCATCGGGTGCTCGCTGCTGATACCGATCAGCGACAGCAGCGTCGGTGCGAGGTCGATCTGGCTGACGATGTGGTCGTCCTTCTTCACCGGCACGCCTGCGCCGATGATGAGAGCCGGGATATGGAAGTGATGCACCGGCACCAGGCTCGCGCCGAAGACGCGTGCATCATGGTCGGCGACGACCAGGAACACCGTGTGGTTCCAGTACGGCGACTGCTTCGCCTTCGCGAAGAACTGGCCGATGGACCAGTCGGCGTAGCGCACGGCATTCGCGTTGCTTGCCGGCTCGCCCTGCGGCGTGATGCGGCCTGCCGGATATTCCCACGGCGTGTGGTTGGAGACGGAGAACGCCACCGTGAGCGTGCGCTTGTCGCCGTCTTCCATCAGCCGCTGGTGCAGCTCCTTGAACATGTCTTCGTCGGACGCACCCCACGAGCCCACGAACGCGGGCTTCGTCTCGAACGAGGCGCTGTCGACGACCTGCTTGAAGCCGTTGCCGTAGAAGAACGAGCGCATGTTGTCGAAGTGCGCTTCACCGCCGTAGAGGAAACGCGTGTTGTAGCCGTAGGTGTCGAGCAGCGCGCCGAGGGTGAAGAAGTCACGCTGGCTGCGCGGCAGCTTGAGCACGGCTTCGGCGGGCGTGGGCATGAAGCCGGTGGTCACCGCCTCGAGCCCGCGGGCGCTGCGCGTACCGGTGGCATACGTGCGCTCCAGCCACCAGCCGTCGTTAGCCAGTTTGTCGAGCTCGGGTGTATAACCGGCGCCGCCGAGACTGCCGACGAACTGCGCGCCCAGGCTCTCTTCCAGGATGATCACGAGGTTGTACGGCTGCTCGCCCTGGCGTGTTGCCTGCTGCGCGTGCAGGGTGGGATACCGTGGGTCGAGCGGTGCGCCTTCGAGGCCGGCGGCCTCTCGCACGATGGCGTTCATCTCGTCGTCGGGGAGCTTGCCGTACACGGCGGACGCCGAACGTTCGTTGCCCAGTGCCATTGCGGCATTGAGCACGTTGTACAACGAATTCAGCGGCAGCGTGTTCACCATCGCATCGTTGGTGAAAGCCACCTGCGATGCGTTCAGCGGACGATGCTGCAGTGTGCCCCGCCCTGCCAGGAACAACACAGCGAAAGTCAGCACCGTGGCCACGGGGCGCAGCCATCCCCGCACCGGCACGCGGTCGGGCTGTTTCGTGGGCAACAGGCGGAAACCGATCCACGCGATCAGCGCAAAGACCACCAGCCCCGCGCCCACGGAAAGCTTGTAGCCCTGCCACAGCATGGAAGCCACTTCGTGCGGGCTGGTGAGGTATTCGAAGTACAGGCGGTTCGGCCGCGTGTCGTACTCGGCGATGAACTGCGGCGTGGACACTTCCAGGAGCACGTACATCAGCCACCAGAAACGCAGCCACCACGCGGCAAGTCGCGTGGGCCAGCGCCGGTGGCCCAGCCATGGCGAGAAAAGGGCCGGTAGCGCGACGACCATCGCCAGGAGCGAGAGATCGATGCGCCAGCCACCGAGCAACACGGGCCAGAGGCCGCCCGAGTCGTGCACGCGTGTCCACTGCCACGCCGAGAGACCGACGCGGGACAGCGTCAGGAAGACAAGGACGGCGACGATGAAACGCCAGGTAAGCTTGCGCACGTTGAGATCCGTACCGGGGCGAGGCGGGCTGCCGCGCGTGGGAAAACGCCAGGTTTCAGGCCGCTGACTTTACACTGTGTACCCCAGGAACGACTTACGACAGCCTTTCAGGCCCCAGCGAGGATCCACGATGTTCAGACTGGCCGATGCCAAGCCGATCGCCACCGGCCACGTGCGCGAGGTCTACCAGCACCCCGACGACGCGCACCTGCTCATCAAGGTCATCGCCAGCGCATCCATCGAGGAACGCTGGAACAAGGCACCGTGGTACCGCCGCACGGCCCGCAGCGGCCCCTACAAGGACTTCGTGCGCGAGTTCCGCGAATACGTCACGAGCATCCATACGGGTGGCTATGACGACGTGCCGATCGCCCGCGTGGTCGGCCTGGAGATGACCGATATCGGCCTGGGCCAGATCGTGGAGAAGGTGCGCGCGCCGGATGGCGGCCTGGCGCCGACACTGCATGACTGGGTGAAGGCGCAGGGGTTCACCGCCGTGACGCAGGCGGAGCTCGACGCTTTTTATTCGCGCCTGCTGAGCCACAACGTGATCGCCGCCGACCTCCACGGCTGGAACGTGGTGTACGGCGAGGATTCCCGAGGCGGCCCCCGGCTCGTCATGATCGATGGCTTCGGCGAGAAGAACATCATCCCGCACTGCTCGATGAATCGTGCCCACAATGCGTCGCGCACGAAGAAGAAGTACGAACGGATGGTGAAGCGGACGAAGGCGGAAGCGCCCGTGCGCTGAGCGCCCGGGGGCGCCTGCCCTTGTAGGAGCGCGCCCTGCGCGCGACATGTTTTCGCGACAGACATGCCGGTATCGCGAAAAGATGTCGCGCGCAGGGCGCGCTCCTACAAAAGCAGAAGGCGCGTCCGGGAAGGCGGCGTCCGGGGAAACGGTCGTCCGGGCGAAAAACCCCGGCATCCATTTCAATTTTCCGGAGCTGGCACGTCATAAGGGTTCGCCGGTGCGGAAATCGGCGTTCGTCCCTGCCCGTACGGGCGTCGATTTCCCACCGTGCGACCTTATTGATACCAGCTCCCATGAACGCGGTCAGGCAAACCATGGATCCATCTGAGGCAACCGCCTCGCCCGGGGGACACCGGGCTGCCCAGGTCGTCAGCCTGTTCCGCGAACATAATGCGGCGCTGGTCGCGTTCCTGCGCGTGCGCCTGAACTCGCTGGCCGATGCCCAGGAAGTCGCGCAGGAGGTCTACCTCAAGCTCCTGACCCTGAAAGACACCACCACCATCGACTCGCCCCGGGCATTCCTGTTCCGTGCGGCCGCCAACCTCGCCGTGGACCGCATCCGCATGCGTACCGTGCGTGCCAATGCGCCGGTGGATCCGGATGCCGACGACTGGCATGCGGCGCCCGTACCCGAGCGCCATACCGCCGCCCTCGAGCAGTGGCGCGACCTGCGACAGGCGCTGGACGAGCTGCCGGCCAGGACGAGCCGGGCCTTTGTCATGCACGTGATCGAAGGTCGTGATTTCGCCTCCGTGGCGCTGGACATGAACCTGAGCGAGCGAATGGTGCGCTACCACGTGGCCAACGCGCTCGCGCATTGCCGCGAACGCCGCGACGCCGCGGAGAAACCCCTATGAACACCACGCCTTCTTCCGCCGGCCGGCCCATCGAACACACTGCCGCCGACTGGTGGGCACGCCTGCGCGATCCTGGCCTGCCGGAGCAGTCCCTCCTGCAGTGGAGCGACTGGCTCGAAGCCGATACCCGCCACGCCGAAGCCTTCGCCCGGGTGTCCGCGCTGGCGGAATCCGCCGGGCACATGGCGCCCGACGTGCGTACCGGCTTCGTCGAGCGCTTCGCGCCACGGGCCACGCGCGTGGCGACGCGCCGGCGGTGGCCCATGGCGCTGGCCGCCGGCGTGGCGATCGTGGTGCTGGGCGCCGGCCTGTTCGTGGCGTTGCGCCCGGGCGCCTCTGCCGGCACGCCGTCACGATATGCCAGTGAGCGCGCCGGGCATCGCGACATCGCGCTCCCCGACGGCTCGAGCATCGAGCTGGGCGGCGCCACGTCGGTCACCGCACGCTACGGCCGCGACGAGCGCACCATCGACCTCGATGCCGGCGAAGCCTTCTTCCGGGTGGCGCATGCGCCCCGCCCCTTCGTCGTGAATGCCGGGGCGCTCCGCATCCGCGACCTGGGCACCGCCTTCAACGTCCGCCGCACGGCCGACCGCGTCACCGTATCGGTCACCGAAGGCCGCGTGCAGGTGTCGCCGGCGTCGGCCCAGGGCGATGCCGGCATGGTGGAGCTGGGCGCGGGGCGCGAAGCCTCGTTCGATCCGGCGACGCAGGCCATGCGCATCCTCGACATCGATCCCGCCTCTGCCACGTCCTGGCGCGGCCATCGGCTGGAATTCGTGAACGAGCCGCTCTCATCGGTCGTCGAGAACGTGAATCGCTATAGTGCGCGGCCGATCCGGCTGCACGACGCTGCCCTCGGCAAGCTGACGTTTACCGGCACGGTACAGGTCGATACCATCGACAGCTGGGTGTCCGCGCTGCCGCGAGTGTTTCCGGTCCGCGTCGACACCTTCGTCGACCGGGTCGAACTCGTCCGCCAGACATCCATGGCGCGGAATACACCACCGCGCTGAAAATTCGCCAGGGGCCTTCGCTCTTGCAGTACTCGCTTCGCGGGCGTCGGCGCGTAATTACCGGCGTGCTCGCGCTTGCCATGGCTGCCCGAGGCGCCTGCGGCGCGGACGCGCCCGACGCGGCGAAAGTGTTCTCCATCGGGCCGCAGCCACTGGCCACCGCCCTGCTCGCCTGGGGCAAGCAGGCCGACGTGCAGGTGCTGACGGCGTCCGGCTCCATTGCCAACTGGCGATCCGGTGGCGCAGAGGGCGTGCTTACCCCCGGCGCGGCGCTCGACGAACTTCTGCAGGGCACCGATCTCGAACGTGAATCGTATGACGCCCGCACCGTCGTGGTCCGGCAGCGACAGCAGCGCGGCAATGCGACGCCCGTGCCAGTCGACACCACGGTGGCGTTCGATCCCGAGAGCATCGTGCCACTGGCCACGGTGGATGTGCGTGGCCTGGTCTCCGCGACCGGCTTCAAGGCAGACAGCACCCGGACAGTGACGCGGACGGAAACGGCCCTGACCGACGTGCCGCAGTCCGTGTCCGTCGTGACACGCGACGTGATCGACTCGCAGCAGGCCGTCGATATCGGCGACGTGGCGCGTTACGTCGCCGGCGTGCAGTACGTCGATGGCTACGGCGGGTCGCCGCTTTTCCTCATCCGCGGCTTTGATGCCGGCCATGGCATGACGGACGGCATGCCTAACGGCATCGCGCGCACGGAGGACCTGCCTCCCCTCGTCGGCATCGAGCGCGTGGAAGTGCTGCGCGGGCCGGAAGCCATCCTCGGCGACGCGTCGCAGAACAATAATTTCGGCGGCTCGATCAACGTCGTGATGAAGCGCCCGCAGGCTGACACCGTGCGCACGCTCAGCTATTCCGTGGGCGAGTACGATGGCGAGCGGCTCGGCATCGACCTCGCCGGTAGCCTGTCGAAAGACAGGTCGGTGACCTATCGCCTTGTCGCGGCGGGCCAGCGCGGCGAGAAGACGCCCGGCGGCGATGGCGGGGGACGCGGCGCCTACCTCGCCCCGTCCATCGCCTGGCAGGGCGACGACACGCGGATCATGGGCGGCCTGGAGTTCGTGGACAACCGGGTACCCGGCCCGGAGCACACCGTGCTCCTCGGTCCGTCCCTGTCGATGGCAGCGGCCCATCGCTCGTTACCCGGCACGCCCTCCGATATCTCGACTTACCGCACCGCCCGTGCGGTCTTCGAGCTGGACCACGCATTCGGCGACGACTGGACATTCCATAGCCGCGGGCAATACGTCCGCCAGCGCAGCCATGGCAACAGCTGGTCGTATGTCGACGGCGCCTCGGGCGGGTATGCGTATGCGACCTCGCCGGTGTTGCGCAGCTTTCGCTACGCAGGCAACTACTGGACGTGGCAGAACGACCTCACCCGCACGTTCCGCACGGGCGGGGTGACGCACGACGTGCTGGTGGGCTTCGATCTGGCCCGTACCCACGCAGGCGACAGTGGCAGCGGCAGCGTGACCCAGGGCGCGACCGTCGCCACCGAGCGCAGCGATGCCGTGATCGTCACCCGCCCGCTGGCCTACGACCTCGCGACCGACAGCGACCTGCGCGGCAAGGTCAGTGCGCTGTCGGTGGCCGAAGCGACGACGGTGCAGGAACTCGGCGGCTCATGGCAGACGAATGCCGGCCTCTACCTGCAGGACCAGATGTCCATCGGCGATGACTGGAACGTGCTGGCGGCCCTGCGTCGCACAACGTACGAGCTCGACACGCACCAGGCCGACGGTTCGCCCCGTACGATCCGCAAGACGCGGTGGATCCCGAAGCTGGGCGTCGTCTACAAGGTCTCGCCTGGTATCTCCGTTTATGCGGACACCTCCACGGGGTTCCAGCCGGATCCGCTGCTGGGCAAGGATGGCCAGCCTCTTCCCGCCGCTACCTCGCGGCAGGTGGAACTGGGCGGCCGCTTCGACCTGTTCGACCAGCGCGCCAGGCTGACCGCCGCGCTATATCGCATCCGCGTGGACCACAGCGTCGATCTGGTGTCGCCCGAGCCTCCGTTCTTCGCGACGCCGGGCCCGGGCCAGACCAACCACGGCCTCGAAGTCGAGCTCTCCGGCAGGGTCGCGGAGGGGCTCGACATGCTGGCAAGCCTGACCGAAGCCCGCATCCGCAACCGTGACGACACGCAGGCAACGGGCGCGCCCCGGCACCAGGCGGCCGCATGGGCCAGCTACCGCTTCGGCGAAGGTTCGCTCAGGCCGTGGGGCGTCGCCGCCGGCATCGTGGCACGCAGCCGCGCCGTCGGCCGCACCACCAGCGACGGCCAGTATTTCAATATTCCCGGACAGGCCAGCGTCGAAACGAACGTGTCGCGTTATGGCAACGACTGGCGGGTTACGCTCGGGGTAAAAAACCTTTTCTCGCGGACGCTCTACGCGGTCAATTTCGACGAGACGTTCGTGCCCATCCGGCAGGGTCGTGTCGTGCAGCTCACCGGCGTCTACGATTTCTGAGGCGTGATGAAGGCGCGCATCGCCACTTCGCAGGCTTCGCGGCGGAACGTGTCGCGCTGCGCGCTCCCGCTCGCGAGCCCGAGCCGCGGTATTTCATAACAGCCACCATCGCCGGGCACCCCGCCGTGGCGACGCCAGAATCGATGGTAGGAAGCCGTGCTCACGCCAGCGCGTCGATCATGCGGATGCGCCGCGCGGGCCACGCCGCGTACCCGGTCGATGCCGTAATAGGTGGCCAGGGCACGGACCACCGCCAGCAGGAGATCGCGCGGACGCAGGCCCCCCGTCGCGCGGCTGAAGCGCGACATCGCCCCTCGACCGAGGTACGCCCACGAGCCGCGCATGGCGCCGACGATCAGGCCATCCGGGCCGCCGAACGTGATCGCGCACGAAGCGACCACCTCCTTTTCGCCGTTGAGCAGGACCAGGCCCAGCTCACCTGTGGTCTCGTTCTCAGGCGCCCGTGCATGCAGGTAGGCCACTTCGCCATCGCCGAGGGGTAGCGTGGCCAGGCGCACGTCGTGCCCCTTCATCAGGCGGTCCCGCAGGCGTTCCGGGAACTCGCGGGCAATGAAACGGTAGTGCGCTTCGACCAGCCGCGCGCACGTTGCCAGGTCGAAATCGGGGGAGATGTACGGCTTCTGCCAGCGTTCGTACAGGCGGGGATTCAGCTCGGCGGCGGCCCGCATGACGCGGGAACCGCCGAGGAGCCTGAGCCAGCGCGCCTGCCGCCGGAATGCCACGACGGTGCGCAGAAGATAGCTGAGCCTGCGTTCGGGCAAGGGCCCGCGGCGTCGCAGCGATGCCCGCCGCCGTGCGTGGTCGAGCAGCAGGGCCAAGGCATGCCGCGCGGGGCGCGGCGTCGGCCAGGCCAGCGAGGCGTCGCTTCCGACGGTGGGTTCGGGGAAATGCGTGGGCATGCTGGTAAGACGTGCCAGCGCCCCGGAATTGAAACCTGCCGGACGGAAGTATCAGCGCTGCCGCCGCCGGCGCTGGTCGCGCCACACCACGACGGCACCGACCAGCGTCATGAGCGCCATGATGAACCACGTGATCGCGTACATCAGGTGGTTATCGGGGAAGGCGATGACGGTGAGACCGCCTACCGGACCGTCGTTGCCCTCGTTCCCGTCGCCGTGCACGGGCGAAGAGGCGGCGTCGGCATCCACGAAGTACGGTGCCGTCTCGCCCAGCTGTTTCGCCCGGGCAATGGCGACGACATCCCGCGAGTACCATTTCTCCGCGCCCGGCTGGTTGTCCTGCAGGAACGCGCCTTTCGGTTCGCTGATCCGCAACAGGCCGACGATCGTCGTCTCGCCGGCCGGGCCGGGATCGCAGTCGGCCTGGCCCCTGCACCAGGCCGTGGACACGTAACCACGGTTCACCAGCACGGTCTCACCCGTGTCCGTGAGGAAGGGCGTCATCAGCCAGGATCCGAGGCCCAGCTCCGTGCTGGCACGCACGCGCACGCTTTTCGCCGGGACGAAGTGGCCACTGAGCTTCACGCGGCGGTATTCGTCGGTCGCGGCCGAAACCAGCGGCCACTGGTCTCGTGACGGCGCATCGACCGGCCCGGCATGCACGCGCGCGTCGACCCGGGCGATCAGGTCGTGCTTCCAGGCGAGCCGGTGCACCTGCCACGTCCCCAGCGACAGGAAGCCGGCAAACAGCGCCACGCCCAGCACGATGAGCAGACCGGATACGAAGACGCCGCGCGGTGGGCGCGGCGTCCTCGGGTCGTTCTCGACCGACCTGCCCATCAGGGAAGGTTCTTCGCCTGTTGCTCGGTCATGTCATGCGACATGCCCGGCATCATGTTGGCGTTCATGTGGAACATGACCCAGATGGAACCCGACAGCATGATGATCAGGACGACCGCCGTGAACATCATGGCGAGCATGTTCCAGCCGCCCTCCGACTTCGTGTTCATGTGGAGGAAGTAGATCATGTGGACCACGATCTGGATGATCGCGAAGGCCAGGATCACCAGCGACGTCGTGTGCGGGTCGGTGATGACCTTGCCCATGACCAGCCAGAACGGGATGGCGGTAAGGATCACGGCGAGCACGAAGCCGATCATGTAACCGCCCATCGTGCTGTGGGCTGCGCCTGACTCGTCGTGGTGACCGTGGTCGTCGTGGTGGTCGTGCGTTTCGATGTGCGCGCTCACGGCAGCACTCCCATCAGGTAGACAAAGGTGAAGACACCGATCCAGACCACGTCGAGGAAGTGCCAGAACATGGAAAGGCACATGATGCGACGCTTGTTGGCGGCGGTGAGGCCGAAGCGACCCACCTGGAACAGCAGCGTGACCAGCCAGACGATGCCGAAGGTCACGTGCAGGCCGTGGGTACCGACCAGGGTAAAGAACGACGACAGGAAGGCGCTGCGCTGCGGGCCGGCACCTTCACCGATCAGGTGCTGGAACTCCCACATCTCGATGCTGAGGAACGCCAGGCCGAACAGGCCGGTGACGATCAGCCACGCCATCATCGAGCCCTTGCGGTTCTTCTGCATCTCCAGCACGGCGAAGCCGTAGGTGATGGAAGACAGCAGCAGCATCGACGTGTTCACCGCCACCAGCGGCAGCTCGAACAGGTCGGCACCCGAGGGGCCGCCTGCGTAGCTGTGGCCCAGCACCGCGTACACGGCGAAGAGGCTGGCGAAGATGAGGCAGTCGCTCATCAGGTAAATCCAGAACCCGAGCAGGGTGCTGCTTTCCGGGTGGTGGTCTTCCTTCATCCAGAACTCGACGTTCTGGTTGTCCGCGAGTGCCGCGGACGGCGCGATGTGATTAGACATGGGCTGCAAGCTCTTGCGTGCGGGTAGCCTCGGTACGGGCCACGACGTCTGCGGGGATGTGGTAATCGCGCTTGTAGTTGAACGTATGTGCGATGGCGGTGACCAGCAGGCCCAGGAACGACAGGCCGGCGATCAGGAACATGTGCCAGATCATCGCGAAGCCGAACACGAACGAGAATGCCGAGAGGTAGACGCCAGCCGCGGTGTTCTTCGGCATGTGGATCGGCAGGTAACCTTCGAGGCGACGCGTGTGGCCACGCTCCTTCATGTCCCACCAGCTGTCCGACTCGTGCACGATCGGGGTGAACGCGTAGTTGTAGGAAGGCGGCGGCGACGACGTGGACCACTCGAGGGTACGGGCGTTCCAGATATCGCCGGTGACGTCACGCAGCTGCTCGCGACGCTTGATGCTCACGAAGATCTGGATGATGAAGGCGGCGATACCGATGGCGACCATGCCTGCACCGACCGCGGCGATCTGGAACCAGATCTGCAGCGACGGGTCGTCGAAGTGGTTCATGCGGCGGGTGACGCCCATGAAGCCCAGCACGTAGAGCGGCATGAACGCGAAGTAGAAGCCGACCAGCCAGAACCAGAAGGACACCTTGCCCCAGAACGGATCGAGGCGGAAGCCGAAGGCCTTCGGGAACCAGTAGTTGATGGCCGCGAACACACCGAACACGACGCCGCCGATGATCACGTTATGGAAATGCGCGATCAGGAACAGGCTGTTGTGCAGCAGGAAGTCAGCCGGGGGCACGGCCAGCATGACGCCGGTCATGCCACCGATGGTGAACGTCACCATGAAGCCCATGGCCCAGAGCATCGGCACGTCGAAGTGGATGCGGCCGCGGTACATCGTGAACAGCCAGTTGAAGATCTTCGCACCCGTCGGGATGGAGATGATCATCGTGGTGATGCCGAAGAACGAGTTGACGCTCGCGCCGGAACCCATGGTGAAGAAGTGATGCAGCCACACCAGGTACGACAGCACCGTGATCACCACCGTCGCATACACCATGGAGGCGTAGCCGAAGAGGCGCTTGTGGCTGAAGGTGGCGACGATTTCCGAGAACACGCCGAATACCGGCAGGATCAGGATGTAGACCTCGGGATGGCCCCAGATCCAGATCAGGTTCACGTACATCATCGGGTTGCCGCCGAAGTCGTTCGTGAAGAAGTTCGTGCCTGCGTAACGGTCGAGCGCGAGGAGCGCCAGCACCGCCGTGAGGATCGGGAACGCCGCGACGATGAGCGTGTTGGTGCACAGGGCGGTCCACGTGAAGATGGGCATCTTCATCATGGTCATGCCGGGCGCACGCATCTTGATGATCGTGACCAGCAGGTTGATGCCGGACAGCGTCGTCCCGACACCCGCGACCTGCAGTGACCAGATGTAATAGTCGACGCCCACGTCGGGACTTGCCGCCAGCCCCGAGAGCGGCGGGTAAGCCAGCCAGCCGGTCTTCGCGAACTCACCGATGAACAGCGACGCCATGCACAGCAGCGCGCCCGAGACGGTCATCCAGAAGCTGAAGTTATTCAGGAACGGGAAGGAGACGTCACGCGCGCCGATCTGGAGCGGCACCACGAAGTTCATCAGGCCCGTCACGAACGGCATGGCCACGAAGAAGATCATGATCACGCCATGGGCGGTGAAGATCTGGTCGTAGTGATGCGGTGGCAGGAAGCCCGGATTGCCGTTGAAGGCCATGGCCTGCTGGAGGCGCATCATCAGGGCATCGGCAAACCCACGCAGCAGCATGATGACACCGAGCACCATGTACATGATGCCGATTTTCTTGTGGTCGATACTCGTGAACCATTCGGTCCACAGGTATCCCCACAGCTTGTACTTGGTGATGAGGCCAAGGACGACGGCACCGGCGACGGCGACGCCGGCGAAGGTGGCGATGAGGATGGGCTCGTGATACGGAATCGACTCTATGGAGAGGCGTCCGAAGATCAGTTGGGCTAGATCGGGCATTTTCATTACCGGACTCGCTAAGGCTTGAATCGGATCAGGCGGCCGCTAATTAAAGCGGACGTCCGGCAGGCGTGATGGGAAGGCCGGTGGCAGCCGTGCCGGCGCACAGGGCGCCGACGTAGCGCGAACCTGCGTCAGCCAGACCCACGCTGGCGCGGGTCTCGGCGTCCATCGACGTCACGTTATAGGTACCAACGACACCCTGGCCGCCCTTCGCATCGAGTGCCGCCATGTCGCTCATGCACATGCGGTTGGATTCGACGCAGCGGTTCAGGATGGCGCCATAGAGGCCCGGGGCGACGGTGCCGTAATAGTGCACGGGCTCCTTCTCGCTCGGCTGCTCCAGCTTCAGGTAGTCGGCACGATCGAGCTTGTCGGCGCTGGCATGGGCCTTGGCGACCCAGGCGGCGAAGTCGGCATCGGACAGGCTGTGGAAGCGGAACTTCATGTCGGAGAAACCGGCGCCGCTGTAGTTGGCGGACACGCCTTCGAAGTCACCCGTCTTGTTCATGACCGCGTGCAGCTGCGTTTCCATGCCGGGCATGGCATAGATCATGCCGGCCATCGAGGGCACGAAGAAGGCGTTCATCACGGTCGATGCCGTGATATGGAACTCGATGGGGCGATCGACCGGCGCGGCCATTTCGTTGACCGTGGCGATGCCCTGCTCCGGATAGAGGAACAGCCACTTCCAGTCGAGCGCCACGACCTCGACCACCAGCGGCCTGGTGCCCGGCGCGACGGGGCGGTTGTCGCCGATCTGGTCGAGCGGACGGTAGGGATCCAGCTTGTGCGTGGTCGTCCAGGTGATGGCGCCCAACGCGATGATGATGATCAGCGGCGCGGACCAGATCAGGAGTTCCAGGACGGTCGAGTGGTTCCAGTTCGGGTCGTACTCATTATGCGACTTGTTCGCCGCCCGGTATTTCCAGGCGAAGATGAAAGTCATGGCGATAACCGGGATGATGATGATAAGCATCAGGACCACGGATATGTAAATCAGGTCACGCTGCTGCCTGGCAATATCCCCCGACGGGGAGAAGAGCACGGCATCGCAGCCCGACAGGAGCAGGGCAAGGGCGGGGATCAGCAATCCGCGCAACATCTTCAGGGACATTCGCATGATGAGGCAACCGTGGGGATCTGGAAAAGTTACGCCTAACAGGCTGCGCGAGCCATAGGACACATTGTCCCATGGGTATACAAGTTCTTGATACCAGTTCTTGCTATGTTGTATGCAACTATCCAAACAGGGGCGATCCAGATGACGAGCATGTCGCAGTCTCACGCCGGGGTCTCAGGTGCCGAGCACGATGTCCGGCGGCAGCACCAGACCAGTCACGCCCCTGTCGCCCCCGGCGAAATCGCCGTCGGCGTGGTGATCGGGCGAACTTCCGAGTACTTCGACTTCTTCACCTACGGCATCGCCTCGGTGCTGGTGTTCCCCTCGGTCTTCTTCCCCTTCCTCAGCCAGCTCGACGGCATCCTGCTGGCGTTCACCATCTTTTCGTTCGCCTTCATCGCGCGCCCCATCGGCACGACCCTCTTCATGGCGATCCAGCGGAACTTCAGCCGGGGCACCAAGCTCACGGTCGCGCTGTTCATGCTGGGCACCTCGACGGTCTGCATGGCCTTCCTGCCCGAGAACAGATCGGGCGGCTATGGGGTCATCGTGATCCTCGCGCTGCTGCGTTTCTTGCAAGGCATTGCGCTGGGCGGTTCATGGGACGGCCTGCCCTCCCTGCTCTCCCTCAACGCCCCGAAGGGGAAGCGGGGCTGGTATTCGATGCTCGGCCAGCTGGGCGCGCCATTCGGCTTCCTGATCGCGGCTTCACTGTTCCTCTTCCTTATTACAACGCTGTCCCGTGAAGATTTCCTGGGCTGGGGCTGGAGGTACCCGTTCTTCGTGGCGTTCGCGATCAATGTGGTGGCGCTGTTCGCCCGCCTGCGCCTGGTCGTCACCGAGGAATACACCCAGCTCCTGGAAGAGCGCGAGCTGGAGCCGATCGGCATCGTCGAGATGTTCCGCAGCCAGGGCTACAACCTGTTCATCGGTGCCTTCGCGGCGCTGGCCAGCTACGCCCTGTTCCACATCGTGACCATTTTTCCGCTGTCGTGGATCACGCTCAATCGATCCCAGGATGTGAGCAACGTATTGATCCTCCAGATCATCGGTGCGGTCATCGCCATTTGCGGCACGGTCGCATCGGGCCTCATCGCCGACCGCTTCGGTCGCCGGAACACGCTCGGTACCATGGCGGTGCTCATCGGCCTGTTCGCCATCGCCTCGCCCTGGCTCCTGGGCGGTGGAAAGGTGGCGCAGGATGCCTTCCTGCTGATCGGCTTCGCGCTGCTGGGGCTCTCCTATGGCCAGGCCGCCGGCACGGTGACGGCCAACTTCGCCAAGCGCTTCCGCTATACGGGTGCCGCCCTGACGTCCGACTTTGCCTGGCTGGTCGGCGCGGCCTTCGCACCGCTGGTGGCGCTGGGGCTGTCCATGCGTTTCGGTCTGGGAGCCGTGAGCCTCTACCTGCTGTCCGGTGTCGCCTGCACCCTGCTGGCCCTGCGCATCAACCGGACGATCGAGACCAGCCGCAACAGGACCTGAGGTCGGTCAGGCGAAACCGGGTAGCCGGCCCCGTGGCCGCTGCCCGGTTTACCAGACCAGGTCGTCGGGCACGACGAACTGCTTGTAGTAATCGTCGTCGTCATCGTCCGCCGGGGGCGCATCGCCTTCCTTCCGACCGTGATCGAGCACGATCATGCCGGGCGCACGGGCGTGGATCTTGTCGGCCGGCAAACGGGGGATCAGCTCGTAACCCTCGCCCGCCCTCGCAATGACCAGCAGGCCCGAGGCCAGCTGGGCCCGCAGCGATTCGTTGACCAGGATCGTGGCGATCTTCTCCCCGTCGGGAAAGCGGTAAGGCGTGTCGCCCTCGCGCTTCACCTTCGTCACCTGGATGATCTGCCTGACCTGGGCAGCGATCTCCTTCTCGCGCGTGCCCGCATTTCGCTCGGCGGCCAGCAGACGGTCGCGCTCGGCACGCTCGGCCTGGAGCCGGCGGGCATCGACCTGTTCATCGGCGGCCGGCGCGGGCGCCTTGCCCTGGCGCTGTTTGACCTGGTCACGCACGACCTTCGCCACCTGGCCTTTCTTGACCAGGCCGGCCTTGAGGAGCTGTTCCTGCAGCGGATTTCGCATATCGACGGATTCAAGTTCGCAAGGCGACCATTCTAGCGCCGAAGCGTACATGCTCGTTTCGGCTGCCTCGCGACCCGATCGGCGGTTGACATGTGGCGCGTTATTCGTTGAATAGACGCCCGCGACATGTGTCTGGAGAAAAGCGATGACCGAGGGACCACACGATGACGATCTGCACATGGCCACGGCGGTTGCCAATTTCGGCAGCCTTGCGGCAGCGGCCGAAGCACTGGCCCTCGTCGTGCGCATTGCCCGGCGTGACATGGAAGGCGCCGAGCGTCACTGGCGCGAGGGTAACGGCGACGATGTAGCGCGGTGGGTACACCGGACCCGGGGCGCGCTGGTGCTTTTCGGCGCACCGGCCCTGCGCAGCCTGGGTGAACACCTCGAGGAATGCATTGCCACGCCCGGCCAGGCAGTCGCCGCGTACCTCACGTATCGCCACGCGCTGCTTGCCTGGCTGGAAAAAGCGGAGCACGAGCTGGAGAGGACCCGGGCGATCTTGTAGCAACTTTCCTAAAAAAGCGTCGAATCTCTCATTAGGCGACGCACGTCACATTTTCGGGAAAGTCATTACGACACCGCCCGTGAATCGGCTGCGTAACATCGAAGCTCCCGAAAAGCGCGCCGCCGAGGAGCCTCATCCATGCCCGTTCCCCGGGAAATCATGATCGCCGACGACCACGAGGCGGTGTGGCTCGGCGTCCGTGCCGCGCTGGCAGGTACGGAGTTCACGATCACCCGGACATGCCGCGACCATGACGAGGTAGCGGCAGAACTGGGCCGCGAGCTTCCCGACGCACTGATCCTCGACTACACGATGCCCGGGAAGGCGTATGCGGACGGCCTGGGTTATATCGCGCAGGCGTGCAGGCGCCACCCCTCGCTCCCCATCATGGTCCTCACCATGACGCGGCGTCCCGTGATCCTGCAGGCGATGCTCGATGCCGGTGCGCGTGCGGTCGTCGACAAAGGGGTGTCGCTGTCGACGCTGCCGGTGGCCCTGCGCACCATTCTTGCCGGCAATACGTATGTCGCGGCCTCCTTCGCCGGCCTGAAGCAGACGGCACCGGCCCTGCCCCTGCCTGCACGGGCGGGCATCGGCCAGCGCCCGCTCACGCAGCAGGAAATGCGGGTGCTGTCGGTGCTCAGCGATGGCTGCACGCTGGCGGCGGCGGGGCAATTGCTGGGCACGTCCATCAGCACGGTGAACACGCTGAAGCGCCGCGCGATGGTGAAGCTTGGGATGCACTCTGTGCATGACCTGCGCGACTACGGGCGGCGGCGGTGATCCGGCTCGTCGTGGCAGACGATCACCCGGTCGTTCGCATGGGCATCATGGCAAGCCTGGTGCAGGCGTGTGACATGGAAATCGTCGGGGAGGCGCGCTCGTCGACGGAGCTCCTGGCGGTTCTGGCCCGCACGGCCTGCGATGTACTGGTCACCGATTACTCCATGCCCGACGATCGGTTCGGTGACGGCCTCCAGATGCTCACCCGTCTGCGCCGGAGGCACCCCAGCCTTGCCATCGTCGTCCTGACGATGGTGTCGCATCCGTGCACGCTTCGCGCCATTTCCCTGCTCGGTTGCAAGGGCATCTGCGACAAGCGCGCGCCCATCGGCGAGTGCGTCACGGCCATCCGCACGGTCATGTCGGGACGCACGTTCCATAGCGCAAGCGCGGCCCGTGCGCTGGCCGGCGAGGAGGACCCCGAAGCCCGCCGTACCGGCATGCTCTCCCCACGCGAGGTGGAGGTCGTGCGGCTGATCGCGGAGGGATACAGCGTGGAGGAAATCGCCACGCGCCTGCGTCGGAGCCCCAAGACGGTGAGCAGCCAGAAGCGGGTCGCCATGCAGCGCCTCGGTATCTCGACCGAAGACGGTCTGATGCGCTACGCCTATGACGAGGGTCTTGCCTGGCGCTAGCGCCGGGCAAGACCCTGCCGGTTACTGGCCGATGTTACGCAGCGGCTTGCCGCTCATCAGGTTGCGCTCGATCTGCTCGAGGGTCACGCCCTTGGTCTCCGGCACAAGGAAGAACGTCACGAAGAGGAAGGCGGCGTTGAGGGCCGCGTACAACCAGAACGTCTGCGCGTTGCCGATCCCGCTGAGCAGCGAAAGGAACGTGGCGCCGACGATCATGTTGCCCACCCAGTTGGTGAACGTAGAACACGCGATGCCGAAGTCGCGGCCTTTCAGGGGCTGCACTTCCGAGCACAGCGTCCAGATCAGCGGGCCTGCCGACATGGCGAAGCCCACGATGAACACCAGCAGCATGCCTACCGTGAAGAACTGTTCGCCACGCGAGTTGATGCCCAGTGCCATCATGGTACCGACGACGCCGAGGCCCACGGCCATGATGGTGAAGCCGGCATACAGGATCGGCTTGCGACCGAGGCGATCCACGAACGCGAAGGCGATGAGCGTGGCGAGGACGTTCGTCAGGCCCACCGCCGCCGTGAACCACATCTGTGCATGGGTGTCATAGCCCATGTCCTTGAAGATGCGCGGGGCGTAGTACATCACCACGTTCATCCCGGTGAACTGCTGCACGGCCTGCAGAAGCACGCCGAGGCCCACCGACCGGCGGAAGTTCGGGTTTTCCCGGAACATGCTCAGCCCGTGCTGCCTGGTCTTGAGCTGCTCTTCTATATCCGCGATTTCCTTGTCGACGATGGCGGCATCGCCGCGCAGCTTCGCCAGCACCAGCTCGGCGTCCTTGCGGCGGCCCCGCATCAGCAGCCAGCGCGGGCTGTCGGGCAGGAAGAACAGGCCCACCAGGAACAGCACGCCCGGGACGGCGATGATGCCAAGCATCCAGCGCCAGTTGCCCGAGGCACTGAATGCCGTATCGGAGAGGAAGGCCAGCAGGATGCCGGTGGTGATCATGAGCTGGTAGGTCGAGATCATGGCGCCCCGGATCTTCTCCGGGGCCACCTCGGCGAGGTACAGCGGAGCCGTGAACGTCGCGATGCCGATGGCCACGCCCAGGACAAGGCGAGCGACGATCAGGATCTCGGCCGAACCGGCCACGGCGCAGAAAAGCGAGCCGGCGATGAAGAGCACGCCGGCCAGCATCAGCGAACGCTTCCGGCCTAGCGATGCCGACATCCAGCCAGCGCCCAGTGCACCGAGCGCCGCACCGGCCATCATCGAGCTGACGACCCACTCGATCATGTGATCGGACAGCTTGAAGTCAGCCTGGATGAACTGGGTGGCGCCGGAAATGACGCCGATATCCAGGCCGAACATGAGACCCGCGAGCGCCGCGAGGATACAGGTGGTAACGATGGCCGCCCTGGGGTGGGCGGCCTCGACGGTTTTCTTGACGGCGGCATCCATGGAGTCGAGTCCTTCCGGAGTGTGAATGAGTTGCCGGAATTGGATGCCTCGACATGTGTTCGAGCTGTGTTCGCGGCGTCTGGCACGAGTGAGGGCGCGGGCTCCCTTCAGGCCCAGCCACCGTCGACCAGGAACTCCTGCCCGGTGCACATGCGGCTGTCGTCCGCGGCGAGGAACAGCGCGGCCCGCGCGAGGTCGTCCGGCATGAGGTGACCGGGCATGCACTGGTTGCGGCGGATATCTTCCTCGCCGGCCTCGTCCAGCCACATCTCGCGTTGCTTCTCGGTGATCACCCAGCCCGGGACGAGGCAGTTGATGCGCACGCCGTCACGACCGAGATCGCGTGCCATGCCGTAGACGAACCCGACGATGGCAGCCTTCGCCGTCGCATACATCGGGTAACCCGCGTTCTTCTTCATCCACCCTGTCGAGCCGAGGCAGATGACGGAGCCGCCGCCAAGGCTGCGCATATCCGGCAAAATCTCCTGCGTAGCGAAATATTGATGCCTCAGGTTCGTGGCCATGCTGCGGTCGAACTGCTCCGGGGTGGTGTCGCCGATGTCATGGCGAACATCGTTCGCCGCATTGTTGATCAGCACGCCAACCGGACCGAACGCGTCGCGCGTCTTCGCGATCGCGCCCCGCAGCGCATCGATGTCCGTCAGGTCGCACGGGAGGAAAAGGGGGGCGTGCCTCGACCCGGCGAGCGAGCTCGCGAGCGCCTTCCCCGCGTCCTCCGCGAGATCGAGGAAGGCCACCCGGGCCCCCTGCGCGGCGAAATGCGTGACGAAGGAGGCACCGATCCCGCTGGCACCCCCGGTGATCAGCACGGTGCGGTCGACGAGGCTGGGGTACGTGGCAAAGGCGGGCATGGGTGGCTCCACGGAATGAAAGATGCAAGCCGTATACCAGATCGGGTGACGTTATCCTGTTGAGCGCCGCCTAAATGACACATCGCACCGCCGCCGACCAACTGATCGGCGTGTGGTAGCGTCGGTGTCGAAGTCCCTGAATGCACCTGCCTTGAACGTGATTCCCAAATCATCCTCGCCCGACCCTACGCTGACCACGCGCGATGCAGCCGACCTGCTCGGGGTGTCCGTCAGCACGGCCCAGAAGTGGATCGAAAACGGCGCGCTGGAGTCATGGAAAACACCCGGTGGCCATCGCCGCATGCGCCGCAGTGCGGTCGTCGCCCTGCTCGAGGAGCGGCTGGCGATGGCGATCGATCCGACGCAGGCGCTGGCCGGCGAACTGCGTCCGCCGCGCGATCCCGATTTCCCGGTACCTGACGATGAAGCGAGCCGCCTGCGCGCCGTCGCGCGGACCGGCCTGCTGGACACGCCGGCCGATCCCGCCTTCGACCGGATCACCTGGCTGGCCTGCCAGATGACCGGCGCGTCGGCGGCGGTGATTTCGCTGCTCACGGCCAGCCGCCAGTGGTTCAAGTCGCGCCAGGGCACGACCATCAGGGAGACCCCGCGGGCCTGGGCCTTCTGCGCGCATGCGGTGGTCAACGGCGGCGACCTGATGGTCGTGGAAGATGCCTCGAAGGACGACCGCTTCCGCGACAACCCACTGGTCACGGGCGATCCGCACATACGCTTCTATGCGGGGCAACCCATGCGCACGCCGGAAGGCCAGGGCCTCGGTACGCTGTGCATCTTCAGTGACGCACCGCGCACCCTGAGCCCCGACCAGCGCGAGGGCCTGCGGGCGCTCGCTGCGCTGGCCGAAGACGAGATACGGCTGGTGATGCTGGAGCACGGCCGCCGCTGGAGCTAGCCTGCGGCTCAGGCCAGTTCGGCGACCGCCCTTCGCACGTTGTCGATGCCGCCGGCCTGTGTATGCGTGGCCTGCGCGACGTCCGAAACGCGCTCCAGCAACGTACCCACCACGCTCAGGATATCCCGCATGGCCGCGCCGGCTTCGCCGCTGCGCTCGTTGCCCTCGCGTACGCGGTCGAGCGTTCCGTCGATCAGCGTCCGGATATCCCGCGCGGATGCCGCACTGCGCTGGGACAGCATGCGCACTTCCTGGGCCACCACGGCGAAACCCCGTCCGTGCGTACCCGAGCGCGCGGCTTCGATGGCCGCGTTGAGCGAAAGGATGTTGGTCTGGAACGCGATCGAGTCGATAAGCGAAACGATCTCGGCGATATCGCGTGCGCCGTCATGGATGGCCGTCATGGTGGAGATGACAGCCTCGACCATCGCACCCCCGTCGACGGCGGAGCGGCTCGCTTCGGTCGCCAGTGCATTGGTGATCCGCGCCTGCTCGGCGATCGCGGGCACGGTGTCGGCAAGCTCCGTCAGTGACGCGTGCAGGGTGCGCGTGGCCCGCGTGTGCGCCGTGACGTCGGTGGCGTACTTGACGATCTTGAACGGGCGCCCGGCCATGTCGAAGATCGGGTTGTAGCTGCCCTGGATCCATACTTCGCGGCCATGGCGGTCGACGCGGCGATAAAGTGCCGAATCGTGCTCGCCCCGGGCGAGCTTCTCCCAGAAAGCGCGGTAGTCAGGGCCCTCGCGATCATGGCGGTCGACGAACATGCAGTGGTGCCTGCCCACCACGTCGTCGCGCTCGTACCCCATGGTGGCGAGGAAGTTGTCGTTGGCCTCGAGGATCGTGCCGTCGAGCGAGAAGCTGATCACGGCCTGCGCCTTGTCGATCGCCGCGAGCCGGCCTTCCATGTCGGCCACGCGCATCTGCTGCGCCGTGACGTCCGTCGCGAATTTCACGATCTTCACCGGGCGCCCGAGTCGATCGAGCACCGGGTTATAGCTGGCCTGGATCCAGACCTCCCGGCCATCGGCACCAAGACGGCGATACAGGCCGACGTCAGGCTCGCCTGCGGCCAGCCGGCGCCAGAACGCCGTGTAGGCAGGCAAGGCCGCCTCGGCCGGGTCGACGAACAGGCGGTGATGCCGGCCAACGATCTGCGCGGGCTTCGTGTAGCCGAGCGCATGCAGGAAATTGGCGTTGGCTGACAGGATCGTTCCGTCGAGCCCGAACTCGATCACGGCCTGCGTCCGGTCAAGTGCCGCCAGCTTTCCGTGCAGGTCGACACGGCGCGAAAGGAGCGCGCGCGAGCGAAGGAAGCGGACGATGTCGATGGCCATGCTTTTCCCCGGTGAAGCGGACGTTCGAGATGGGCTTATCGACGCGGGGCGACCGTCGCTGAATGAGCACTGCCGGAAACGCGCAGCGATTCCGCGCATTTAATGGCGATCACCATACGAAAAATCTGAAAATGTCCGCCGATTTTCCGTACCGTGATGCCCCTCACGATGCGGCGAACACACGGTGGGCCAGCTCCGGGGCCTGCGCTATGGTGCCGTCCCCCGTCGCGGATGGCGGGAGCGCACATCGAGGGGAAGACCATGATCGAGCACGACGACACGCCGTTCGAACGGGCCATTGCGGCGGGTGATCGTGAGTTCCGCGAGCTCGCGGCGTTTGCACCGGTCATGATCTGGCGTTCGGGGCCCGACCGTTTCTGCGACTGGTTCAACAAACCCTGGCTCGACTTCGCGGGGCGCCCGATGGACGAGGAAGTCGGCGACGGATGGGCCATGCGCGTGCACCCGGACGATGCCATGCACTGCATGTCGACCTATGTCGATGCGTTCCATCGGCGGCAACCCTTTTCCATGGAATACCGCATGCGGCGGCATGATGGCGAGTATCGCTGGCTGCTGGACAACGGGACGCCCTACTTCCGGGGTGCTCTCTTCGCGGGCTACTGGGGAAGCTGCACCGACGTGTCCGTGCTGCGCAGGGAGCAGCATGCCCAGCTCGTGCTGATCCACGAGCTCACGCACCGGGTGAAGAATACGCTGGCGATCGTCCAGGGCATCGCGATGCAGAGTTTCCGCGAGGGTCGCCCTGCGGACGAAGCCCTGCTTGCCTTCGAGAGCCGGCTCATCGCGCTCGGTGGTGCGCACGACCTGCTCGTGTCGCAGGCCTGGGGCGAAGTGGCGCTGGGCGAGGTGATCCGTGCCACCGCCGCGCCGCACGACCCCGGCCGGGGCCGCATCGCCATCCGGGGTCCCGAGGTCAGGCTGTGCCCGGAAACCGCGACATCCGTCGCCATGGTCGTACATGAGCTGCTGACCAACGCGACCAAATACGGTGCGCTCTCCGGACCGAGGGGCTGCGTCACGATCCACTGGTCCCGCGAGGGCGACGCGCCGGAAGGCGCGCCTTTTCGCCTGGAATGGGAGGAAAGCGGCGGCCCTGTCGTGGAAGCCCCCGCGCAGCGCGGGTTCGGTACGCGCTTCATCGAGCGCGCCCTGGGCAGTGCCTGCGGTGCGCCGGCCGTCATCGAGTTCCACCCCGATGGCGTGCGCTGCGTACTCAGCGTGCATGCGGTGTCGGCGACGGTTTCGGCGTAGGCTTGGGAGCCTCGCCCAGCCGCACGGGACCGACCATGAAGATGCAGCCTTACCTGACCTTCAACGGCACGGCCGAAGAAGCCTTCCTCTTCTACGAAAAGGCGCTGGGCGGAAAGATCATCATGTTGAGCCGTTACAGCGATCTTCCCGCCGACGACGCCATGGCGGCGAACACACCCGGCCCGGACGTGGACCAGAAGATCATGCACATACGGCTGCAGGTCGGTGAACAGGTGCTCATGGCCTCGGACTGCCATCCCTCGCAGCCGTATACCGGCATCCACGGGGCATCGATCGCGCTGGGCTTCGACACGGTGGACGAGGGTCACCGGGCGTTTGCCGCACTGGCCGATGGCGCCGCGGTGCACATGCCCTTCGGCCCCACCTTCTGGGCGGAAGGCTTCGGCATGCTGGTCGACCGCTTCGGGGTGCCGTGGATGGTGAACGCAGCAGAGAAGACCACGCCGCCGGACCCCATGTAGGAGCGCGCCCCGCGCGCGACGCCTTTCGCGATGCCCTTGGCGACGCCTTTCGCGATGCCCTTGGCGACGCCCTTGGCGACGTCCTTCGCAATGCCCTTCGCGACGCCCTGCCCGACGCCTCACCCGAAGCCTTCAGCGATGCCCCTCGCGGTGCCCCCGGTCAGTGCCTCACTTCGATATCGACGTCGCTGCCATCGGGCAGCTCGTCGATCTGTTGCAGCACCGCGCCGGTCATCTCGAAGTGCTCCTTCGCCGGCACCGGATTGAGGTTCTCGACGGTGTATTCGCCTTCGGCGAAGACAGGCAGCGTGATGTACGTGTAGCACTCGCCTTCCGCGCGCACCTTGCCGGCCTCGAGCAACGCCTCGACCAGACCGGGCAGCAGCCATTCGTCGGCGACTTCCTCGCGCAGGAGGGCATTGAAACCGGGCACGCTCTCGGCCACGCGTTCGACTTCAGCCGTACCGGTGTTGAGCCAGAAGATGCCGCCGGCATCCGCCTCGAAGAACATGTCGCCGAAGGCCGTGAACAGCAGCGGGGTGAAGGCGTCGCCGATCATCCAGTTCCAGGATTCGGCCAGCGCATCGATCGCTTCCTTGTCCGGCGTGCAGATGAGGTCGTTCCAGGTAAGGGCCATGGGGCGGGCCTTTCGCTATCAGGGGAGTGGGTTAGTTTAGCCCGGCCTTCACCGCACTGACGAACGCCGCCCGCGCGGCGGCCTGCGCGGCGTCGGTGGCGACGGGCCATGCGGCGAGCTGGGCGATCACGAGGTGACGGGCCGGATCCACGTAGAGCAACTGGCCGAAGATCCCGATGCCCGCGAAGGCCCCGTCGTCGTACGTCCACCACTGGTAACCGTAGCCCCGCCCGGGCGCGCCGATGTCGACGTGACGGTGCGTGGCATCGGCCAGCCAGCCATCCGCCAGCACCGGCTTGCCGTCGATCGTTCCGCCATCGAGCAGGAACTGGCCCAGGCGGGCATAGTCGCCCAGCGTGGCGGAAACGCCCGAGCCGCCGGCTTCGGTGCCGTCTTCCTCGTCCTTCAGCCAGAAGGCATCCGAGGCCATGCCGTACGGCTTCCAGATTTTTTCCGACAGGTAAGCGGCGAGCGTCTTGCCCGTGGCGCGGGTCACGAGGATGCCGACGAGGTCGGTCTCGCCCGTCTTGTAGACCCAGCGCTCGCCCGGCGGGAACTCGCGTGGCAGTTTCGCCATGTACGACACGAGCAGCGGCTCGCCGGGCCGGCGTGCACCTTCGTACATTATCGCCACGTCGGAATGCGCGTCGGTGTAATCCTCGTTCCAGCGGACACCCGAGGTCATGGTGAGCAACTGCCGCACGGTGACCTCGCGATAGGCGCCCTCAGCCAGTTCCGGGATGTAGCGCGTGACCCTGTCGTCAAGGCTGCCGATCGCGCCGTCGCGCAACGCGGCACCCACCAGCGTCGACGTGAACGACTTCGCGACCGAAAACGATGTCCAGCGCGTGGAGGCGTCCGCGCCCAGGCCATAGCGCGCGAGGCGTACCCGGCCCTCCTGCAGCACCATGACGCCGGCGACATGGTGGTCGGCCATGTAGGTGTCGAGCGTCGTGCCGTCGTCGAACCGTGGCACCAGCGGTCTGCCCGCGGGGAGCGGATGCGCCGCGCCGTGGTGCACGATGTTGCTGGCGTAGCGTGTGTCCATCGCGCGGAAGGCTGCCTCGCGCTGGGGCTGGTTCCAGAAGAGGACATCGGTACGACGGGCATGGGGCGGCGTGGCACAGGCGGCGAGCAGCAGCAGGCACGGCAGCAGGCACGGCAGCAGGGGAAATCGGCGGGCCCCGCGGCGGGCCGGTGCAATGATCCGCTTCATCGAGGTTTCCTCATGCGCCGGCGTACCTCGAACGTGCCCAGCGCCAGCGACGCCAGCACGAAGGGGCCGAGCCCGTAGATCACGCGATAGGCGAGCAGCGCCGCCAGCACCTGCGCCCGCTGCTCCTGCGGAAAAGCCGCCAGCGTCAGGGCCTCGAAGGCACCGATGCCGCCCGGCGCATTGCTGATGATGCCGGCGAGGATGGCGCCCACGTAGATGGGCGCGAAGTCGAGGAAACTGCCGGCGATGTCGGCCGGCAACAGCAGATACATGCATGCGATGGCCGCGATCATCTCGATCACGCCGACCACCATCTGCCCGCCGGCCGAGCGGGCCGACGGCACGGGCGTGCTGAATTTCCCGATTTTCAGCTCGTCGTGCTTGCCGGCGAGCCAGCCCAGCAGCACGGCGAAGAACACGGCCAGCGCCACGCCGGGCCAGCGCCCCCAGCCGTGCGCGATCGACGGCTCGAACAGAAGCGCCAGCGCAATGACCGCCGCGAAGCCGAGCCCGACGGCGAAGCCCACCAGCCCGACCACGCGGGCGACATCCGGCGTGCCGACGCCACGGGTGGACAGCATGCGATAGCGCAGGGCCGTGCCGGCGATGGCATGGAACCCGAGTGCATTGCAGATGGCATGCGTCGTCGCCCCGGAGAACAGCTTCATCCGCATGGATATCCTGCCCGGGACCACGGTTTCCACGGCCAGCACGTCGTAGACGGTGAGGCACGCCCAGCTCACGAACGCGGCGGCGACCGATGCCACGACGTGCCAGCGCGGAATGCGGTCGACGGCGTCGCGCACGTCGTGCCACGACATGCGTGCGATATAGCGGTGCAACAGGAAGACGGCACCGCCGACGATCGCCAGGGTGATGCCGTATTTCGCCGCCCGGATCGCGCTTGCCTTCGGGGAATGTCTCTCGTGCCTTTCAGTCACCACGTCGCTCTGTCGCAGCGGGTCGACCCCGCGAACGGCGGGCATCATCCCACGACCGGCGCGTCGGCGGGGCTAGACTGGGCCATCGATACGATGACGGTGACGACATGCTCCATTACGAAGGCTCGCTCTGGCTGTCCGACGGGACCCGCCGCTGGGGTGGCGCAGACCGCGTCGAACTGCTGGCACAGGTGGGTATAACCGGCTCCATCACGGCCGCCGCCAAGGCCGTGGGCATGAGCTACAAGGGCGCCTGGGACGCGGTGGAAGCCATGAACAACCTCGCCGGCGAGGTGCTGGTGGTGCGGGCGACCGGGGGACGCGGCGGCGGTGGCGCGAAGCTCACCCCCCGTGCCGAACGCCTGATCGCGTCGTTCCGGGGCATCGAGGAAGAACACCGGCGCTTCGTCGAGCGGCTTGCCGTGCTGGGCGAAGATGCCACCGACGATATCCACCTGCTGAGGCGATTCACCATGCGCACGAGTGCACGCAACCAGCTGGCCGGCACGGTCAGCGCGATAACCACCGGTGCGGTGAACGACACCGTGACCGTGGCCCTGGCGGGCGGTGCCACGATCGTCGCGGCGATCACGCGCGAGAGCACGGCCACCCTGGGCCTTGGCGAGGGGCGTGCCGTCATCGCCCTCGTCAAGGCAAGCTGGGTGATGATCGGGCTGCCTGGCGCGGGCCTGCGGTTGTCAGCGGCCAACCAGTTGCCGGGAACCGTGCGGGAGGTGACTCCCGGGGCGGTGAACACCGAGGTATCCGTGGCGCTGGAGGGCGGCGGCACGGTGACCGCGATCATCACGGCTGCGAGCGCGGAAGCCATGGGGCTGCAGGAAGGCACGGCGGTGCTGGCCCTGTTCGATGCGTCGTCGGTGCTTCTCGGGGTGACGGATTAAGGGCATCGCATCCGGGCGTGTTCAGGGCGCGGCAACCACGCGCCCCTCGCGGATCTCGAACGTGTGCCCATCGAGCGCCTCGACGTCCGCCGGGTCGTGCGTGATCACCATCAGCTGCAGGTCCAGGCGTTCCTGAAGGGCCATCAGTTCGGCACGCATGCGTCCGCGCAGGCCGGGATCCAGCGCCGCGAACGGTTCGTCGAGCAGCACGATGCGCGGCTCGGCGGCGAGCGCACGAGCCAGTGCGACGCGCTGCCGCTGGCCGCCGGAAATCCTGGCCGGGAAGCTGTCGGCGATGTCACCCAGTTCGAGCGTGTCGATCCAGCGGGAGACCCGCGCATCCCGCGCTCGCCGCCCCGGGTTCAGCCAGCCGTGCGCGAGGCCGAAGCCCACGTTCTGCGCCACGGTGAGGTGGGGAAACAACGCGTAATCCTGGAACACGTAGGCCACGTCGCGCTTCCGGGCAGGCATGTCGACGCCGGCCGCCGCGTCGTAGAGCACGCGGCCATCGACGTGTACGTGCCCCGCATCCGGTGTCAGCAGCCCTGCCACGGCACGCAGGGTCAGGCTCTTCCCCGCACCCGAAGGGCCGAAGATGACGATGCGCCGCTCGCTGGAAACGATCGATACGTCGAGGGCGAAGCGACGATCGTCGCCCTGCAGCATGGCCCGGATCGCGATGTCGACGCTCATCGCCGGCCACGCCCCGGCGGGTTCGGTGAGAGCCAGCCGGCCAGGAGGAGCGCGGCCACGCAGGTCACCGATGTGACGCCCACCATGATCGCCGCCGTCCGGTCGTCGCCCGCCTGCACGGCGGCATAGATCGCGACGGACAGGGTCTGCGTGCGGCCGGGAAGGTTGCCCGCGATCATCAGCGTGGCGCCGAACTCACCCAGGGCACGCGCGAAGGCGAGCAGGGCACCTGCCGTGATACCGCGTGCGGCCAGCGGCAGTGAGACACGGAAGAAGATCGCTGCCTCGCGCAGGCCCAGTACGCGGGCCGCACTTTCCAGCTGCGGGTCCACCGCTTCGAACGCGGCGCGTGCCGCCTTCTGTACCAGCGGGAAAGCGACGAGCGTCGAAGCGATGACGGCGCCCTGCCACGTGAAAACCAGTTCGATGCCCATGCGGTCGAGCCAGGAACCGAACACGCCACGCCGGCCCAGCAGGACCAGCAGGTAGTAGCCGAGGACGGTCGGCGGCAGGACCAGCGGCAGGGTCAGGATCGAATCGACGACTTCACGTGCCGGCGAACGCCAGCGGGAAAGGCCAAAACCCGCCAGGACGCCCAGCACGAGGTTGATCGCCGTGGCCCACAGCGCCACCTTCAATGACAGCGCGAGCGGCACCCATACGTCGGCCACGGAAGGTCAGGGCGCCCGGAAGCCGAATCGCGTGAGGATGTCGCGCCCGTCGGGCGACTGCACGAAGGCGTCGAACGCAGCGGCCTCCGATGCCTGCTTCGAGCCGGCGACGATGGCGATCGGATAGCTGATGGGGGTCGGCGTCGGTACCTCGGAGACGGTCGTGACCTTGCCCTTCGCCACCGCGGCATCGGTCGCGAAGACGAAGCCGGCATCGACTTCACCGCGCGATACGTAGTCGAGGGCCTGCCTGACATTCTGTGCCGGCACGCCTTTCGCCGACACGTCTTCCCACAGCCCCTGACGGTCGAGCGCGGCCTTCGTGTAACGACCCACCGGCACCGACGCGGGATCGCCGTACGCCACCCGCCTGACCGTACCAGCCGCCAGGTCACGCGGCGTCTTTACTGCCACGGGGCTGCCGGCGGGCACCACAAGCACGAGTCGGTTGGTGGCAAAGTCATGCCGCGTCGATGGATCGATGGCATGCGCCGCAGCGGCCTTGTCCATCGCGGCCTGGTCGGCGGAAGCAAACACGTCGGCCGGTGCCCCGCTGGCAATCTGCCGGAGCAGCACGTCGGATGCAGCGAAGTTCAGCACCACGTGCGTGCCGGGATGTCGGGCTTCATAGGCCGACGCGACGGCACCGAAGGCGTCCGTGAGGCTGGACGCCGCCGATACCACGAGATCCGCAGCGCCTGCGCTGCCCGGGCCGACGAGGAAGAAGAGGGCCATGATCGGACGCAGGCGCATGGGGTCATCCCTGGTGGAGTCCTCGCAATATAGGAATCTATAGAGCGAGGGGTCAATCGTCAGCCGGCGGCCAGCACCACGAAGCTGCGCGGGGGAGCGATGAGGCTTCCGTCTTCGGCAGGCATGTCGACCGCCAGGTCCGGATCGCTCGAGAATGCGACGGTCCAGGCACCCTCGGGGAGGGTGAACTCCACGCCGCCGTCGAATGCGTTGATCAGGATCAGCACCGTCTGGTCGGCGGCGTGCTCGCGCACACCCGAGGCCTGGCTGCGGCCGTCGAGCAGCATGCCGATGGACCGCGCGCCCGCATCGTCCCAGTGTTCCTGGGTCATCTCCACGCCGGCAGGGTTGAGCCAGACGATGTCGCGGATGCCCGATTCCTCGTCATACCGGCCGTTGAGGAAACGACCGCGGCGCAGGATCGGGTAACGCTCGCGCAGGGCCAGCAGTTCGCGGACCGACTGCGCAAGGCTGCCGTCCGTCGGGTCATCGTTCCAGTCGATCCAGCTGAGCGGGTTGTCCTGTCCGTAGGCGTTGTTGTTGCCGTCCTGCGTGTTGCCGCGCTCGTCGCCCGCCAGGAGCATGGGCGTGCCCTGCGCAAGGATCAGCGTGGCCAGCAGGTTGCGCGACTGGCGCCGGCGCACCGTGCGGATGCCCTCGTCGTCGGTAGGGCCCTCCGCGCCGTGGTTGAACGAATGGTTGTTGCTGGAACCGTCGTTGTTGTCTTCGCCGTTCGCGTCGTTGTGCTTCTCGTTGTAACTGACCAGGTCACGCAGCGTGAAGCCGTCATGGGCCGTGATGAAGTTCAGCGAGGCATACGGGCGGCGACCGCGCTTGTCGAACAGATCGGCGGAGCCGGTGAAGCGCCGCGCGAACTCGGTGAGCCCTTCCTCGCCCAGCCAGAAGGCGCGGACCGTGTCGCGGAACTTGTCGTTCCATTCCACCCAGCCCGGCGGGAACTCGCCGACCTGGTAGCCACCCGGGCCACAATCCCAGGGCTCGGCGATCAGCTTGGTCTGGTTGAGCACGGGATCCTGCGTGCACGCGTCGAGGAAACCGCCGTTCTCGTCGAAGCCATAGGGTTCGCGGCCAAGGATGGTCGCGAGGTCGAAGCGGAAGCCGTCGACGTTCATCTCGGTGGCCCAGTACCGCAGGGAATCCGTCACCAGCTGCAGCACGCGCGCGTGGCTCAGGTTCACCGTGTTGCCGGTCCCGGTGTCGTTGATGTAATAGCGCTTGTCGTCGGCCAGCCGGTAGTAATTCGCGTTGTCGATGCCCTTGAACGACAGCGTGGGGCCCATCTCGTTGCCTTCGGCCGTGTGGTTGTAGACCACGTCGAGCAGCACTTCGAGCCCGTTGCGGTGATACGCCGCCACCATGTCCTTGAACTCGCGCGGGTCGCCGCTGGCGAGGTAGCGGGTTTTCAGCGCGAAGAAGCCGATCGTGTTGTAGCCCCAGTAGTTCCGGAGATCTTTTTCTTCGAGGTACTGGTCGTCGAGGTAGGCGTGGACCGGGAGCAGCTCGACCGACGTGACCCCGAGGCCACGCACATAGTCGATCACTTCCTGGGTCGCCAGCCCCGCGAACGTGCCCCGCAGTTTCTCGGGCACCGCGGGATGCTGCATGGTGTAGCCGCGCACGTGCGTCTCCTGGATCACCGTGCGTGTCCAGGGCACCGACGGCTTGCCGTGCTCGATCCACTTGTACGACGGGTCCACGACCATGGCCTTCGGCATGAACGGCGCACTGTCGCGCTCGTCGAAGCTGAGGTCCTTGTCGGGGTGGCCTACCGTGTAGCCGTACAGCTCGTCGGCCCAGACCAGGTCGCCGACGATGTGCTTCGCATACGGGTCGAGCAGCAGCTTGTTCGGGTTGAAACGATGTCCGTTTTCCGGCTCGTAAGGCCCGTGGACGCGGTATCCGTAGAGCTGGCCCGGGCCCACGCCCGGCACGTAGCCATGCCACACCTCGTCGGTGTATTCGGGCAGGTCGACCCGACCCGTTTCGTTCCCGGCCTCGTCGTAGAAACAGACCTCCACACGGGTCCCGTTGGCGGTGAACAGGGCAAAATTGGTGCCGTTACCGTCCCACGTGGCGCCTCGGGGAAAGGGAGCACCTTCGCGGACGGGCGAAGCGGAATCGTAGCGGTGGTCAGGCATGTCGCGGCTCCAGAGTTGAAAGCGCAAGATCACGCACCCGGCGACAGGAAAGCGTGAGGGCCGGGTCATGCGGGCCTTTCGGGTCCATCCGGGTCGGCGCCATGGTTCCGGCACATGTCGCGCGCAGCTCCTGCTCCTGCACGTCAGGGCTTCGCGACACCCTGCCGCATGACCGGGACGATCGGGCGTGGCATCATCCCTGGACCCTGATCCAGGGTTATGAAGGGGCAACGTCCGGCATGCGTCGTGGTCTGGCCAGGAACCGGTGGTTGGCATGGATGGCACTCGTCGCCGTCTGGCTCACCGCGCTCGTGCCCACGGTCTCCCGAAGCATGCCTGCCGCGCCTGCCTTCCCCGACCTGGGGGCCTGGTGCGAGGCCTCGCCCGGCGATCACCACCGCTCGATGTCCGCGCACGACATGGATGCGATGCAGGACGGCGCGGCATGCGGCTACTGCACGCTCTTCGCGCAGACGCCTGCACTGGGCGGGTCGTTCTTCGTCGCGCACGTGCTTCCGGTGCCGGGCACCCCTGCCCCCGCCCGCCCGAGCCGTCCCGCCACCGGGTCCATCGCCCGTTACCACGCCCCGCCCCGGGGTCCACCGGCAGCCGCGTACGCCTGATCGCCACCGATCCGCCCTACGCCCCTGACCTGTGGACTTTCCCCATGACTCTTCCCCTCCATGGTGGACACGTGCTCGCACGTGCCATCGCCTGTGCCCTGGGCGCAGCTACGCTGGCCGCCCACGCCGCCAGCGACCTCGACGACGCGGCGGCGCCGCAGCGCACGACGCGCCTGGGCGAGGTGCGCGTCTCTGCCACGCGCCACGATTCACGCGTGGACCCCGACCTGCCTGCGGCCGTGGAAACCATCACGCCCGCGCAGATGAGCCATCTCAACATCGTCAATGCGGAAGACACGCTGAAGTACCTGCCGGCGTTCGGCATCCGCAAGCGTTTCATCGGTGACGAGAACGCCACCTTCTCGGTACGCGGCACCAGCAACCAGCAGAGTGCCCGCGGCCTCGTCTACCTCGACGGCCTGCTGCTCTCGAACCTGCTGGGGAACAGCTGGTCGAACCCGCCACGCTGGTCCATGGCGTTCCCGGAGAACCTCGCGCGCGTCGAGGTCATTTATGGGGCGTATTCGGCGCTCTACCCGGGCAACGCGATCGGCGCGACGGTACTGATGACCACGCGCATGCCCGACAGGCTGGAAGTCACCGGCGAAGTGCAGGCGTTCACGCAGCACGTCGATACCTACGGCACCGACCGCAACTACGGCGGCAGCCGCCAGAGTGCGACGCTCGGTGACCGGTCGGGTCGGTTCGCCTTCCTCATCGGGGTGTCCCACCTGCAGGCCAACGGACAGCCACTGGTATACGCGACGCAGAACGTGGCGGCCACCCGCGGCAACCTGAACCCCGCGACCGGCGCCGTGGCAGATACCGGCGCGACGGGCCTGCCCCGCCAGGTGCTCGGTATCAACAGCGAGGGCCAGGAAGCGACGAGCCAGGACGAAGCCCACCTGCGGCTGACCTATGACCTCACGCCCGACGTCACCGCAGGCGTCACGGCCGGGTACTGGAAACAGGACCTGTCGCATCGCACCGAGACATACCTGCGCGATGCCAGTGGCCAGCCCGTGTGGTCCGGCCCGGTGAGCATCGAGGGGCGCCAGTACACGCTGCCGGCGAACTTCTTTGCGCCGAGCACCCGCCAGAGCCGCAACTACCTGTACGGCGTTTCGCTGGGTACGCACCGCGACTCGGGGTGGAACGTCGAAGGCAATGCGTCGTACTTCGACATGGACAGGAACCGCGACCGCGTCGCCGATGCCGTCACGTACGACGGCAGCGGGCTCCTCACCGCAGGCGACGGCAGCCGCTGGCGCACCTTCGACCTGCGTGCCAGCCATACGCCTGACGATCTGGCCCCCGATACGCATACGGTGAGCTTTGGCTACCACTTCGACGGCTATTCACTGTCCAACGCCACCTATGCACTGGATGCGTGGCGCCATGGGAACGCGGGTGCGCTCACCACGTCGAACGGTGGCAGCACGCAGACCCAGGCGGCGTACCTGCAGGATGCATGGCAGCTCGACGAACGACTCCGCCTGACCGTGGGGGCGCGCTATGAACAGTGGCGCGCCTTCGGCGGCTCGCGTGCCTCGGCGACGGCGGCGACCGGCTATCCCGAACGCAAGGAGACCCACACCTCGCCCAAGGCATCGTTGTCGTGGATGGCCAGCGACACGGTGACGCTTCGCCTGTCAGGCGCCCGCGCGTACCGCTTCCCGACGGTGAACGAGCTTTTCCAGGGCACGTTCAACGGCATTTCGCTGGTCAACAACAACCCGAACCTGAAACCGGAGAACGACCTCTCACGCGAAATCTCCGCCGAGTGGTACCGCGACAACGGCATTGCGCGCTTCACGCTTTTCCGCAGCGACACACGCAACACGCTCTTCAGCCAGACCGACACCACCGTGTTTCCCAACGTGACCAACGTGCAGAACGTCGGCCTCGTGCGTACGCGCGGCGCCGAAGCCAGCTACGACGGGCGCGGCGTGTTCTGGGCCAGCCTCGACCTGACCGCGAACGCGGCCTACACGCAGGCGATCACCGTCCGCAACGCGCAGAATCCTGCTTCCGAGGGCCACACGTTCTATCGCATTCCGCGGTGGCGCTCGAACGTGGTCGCGACCTGGCACGCCACGGAATCGCTGGGCTTCACGCTGGCCGGACGCTACTCGTCGCGCCAGTACAACACGCTCGACGGCAGCGACACGAACCCCGACACCTTCGGAGGCGCCAGCGCGTTCCTGACCTTCGACGCGAAGGTGACGTGGAAGGCCAGCGATCACGTGGATCTCGGCGTTGGCGTGGATAACCTCACGAACCGGCGTTACTACGTGTACTACCCGTACCCGTCGCGCACGTGGCTGGTGGAGGCGAAGTTCCACCTCTAGGCGGCCGTGCGCAGCATCGGCGCCGCGGACTGTGGCACTTGTAGCGCAGGCATGTATTCGTCGAGGAGGAAGGAGGCCTGGCCGCCGCGATGCAGCCGGTCATGGAAGGCCGCGACGCCCGCGTTGCCGGTCGCGAGGTCGCAGCTGATGCGCAGCAGTTCCGCGCCGGGAACGGCGAGTCCTCCGTCCCGCCGGAGCAGGAACGGCTGGATGCCGATGGCGACCGAGCGGGCCGCCTCGGTGTAGACAGATGCGCGGTCGGGAACAAAGGCGGCGAGATCGAGCAGCGTTTCGCCGAGCCCGGCCAGGCCATGGAAGAGGCCGGGCACGATGACATGGCGACGCATGATGTCGGCGTCGAAAGAGACGACGAGATCCCTGTAGGTTTCGTCGCCGGTAAGCACATGGAAGCGAGCGGCCACGGCGAGAATACCCGCCGTTCCCTGGCGAAGATATGGAAAATACGCACCGCCACCGGCAACCCGCGGCCAGGTCGCCAGACCATCCGGCGTCGACATGCGTTGCGCGACGTCGTAGGCCAGCGCCTGTCGGGCGGCATGACTGAAGCGCTGGTCTCGCGTGACGCCGGCGACGTGCAGGAGGAAAAGGGCGACACCGGCCGCCCCGTGCCCCAGCCCGACCGGTATGGATGCACCGGCTTCCCAGTGAAGCATGTCGTCGCATGAGGCGGCCGTGAGCAGCAGCTCGTCGGCAGCCTGCACGGCGCGCTCCAGGAAGCCTGTCTCGGCCGTTTCATGCCAGGCCTTCAGCTGCCCGAGCCCCCAGCCGGCAAGCCCGTCGTGCAATCCGGCATGCCTGCGGATAGCGGCGTCCGCCGGCTTGTCACGCAACAGCGAAGCGGCGACGTCGGTCAAGCCGGCATCGAAGAGCACCCACGCCACGCCCGCATCGCCGTGCATGAGACTCGAGCCCCGGTCGCGCGACTGCCGTACGCCATGCAGTACGTAGTCGAGCAGGCCTGCGGGCAGCGTGCGGCCGCCTCGCTGGAACGCATGGAGCACGCCGGCGGCGCCATGTGCGACACCCCAGGGGTGGCTTTCGAAGACCTCGGCGGCGGCGGGCACATAGCGATCCGGGCGCGCATCGAGGGCGCGGCGCCCGATGTAGGCAAAGAGTTCGTCGGCCACGTCGGGGACCGCCGGGAGGGGGGCCGTGCACAACGCAACGGGTTGCCCGTCATCCGGCAGCGCGTCGAGCAAAGCGCCCATCGAGGCCATGGCCGATGTCGGCGATGGCCGCCGTGCCGGATCGCTGTCCAGCAGCGACACGATGACGTGACACAGCGCGTCGGGATAACCCATGTCCGAGCACATCTGCGCGGCGAAGCGCGCGGCCGCCGTAGCGTCCAGCGGCAGAAGCGCGTTGACGGGAGTCATGGCGGCAAACAGATTGGCACCGAACGCATACGTATCTTCCGCACGGGCGGCGGCGAGGTCACTACGTTCCGGGCTGGGCGAGGCGAAGCCCGGCGTGCGCAGGTCGAGCGCCACGTCGAGCCCATGCTCGACGGCGGCCTCGAGGTCGATCAGCCGGACACGTTGGCTGTTGTCGACCATGCAGTTGTGGAACGAGAAGTCACCCAGCGATATCCCCAGCGCGTGTACGTCGGCCAGCGCCTGTGCCAGCGCCGAGAACACGGCGTGCACGGCGCGAAGAAACGCCGCTGAATCGGCGCGGGTCGGACGCGCCTTCAGCCAGGGATATCGACTGCCCAGCCAGGCGCGCAGCGTGGTGCCTTCGATGTATTCCTCCACCAGGTAGGCGTGTTCCCACTCGATGAAAAACGCGACGGGCGCCGGCGTGGTGCCGAGCAGCGCCATGCGTCGCAGGAGCCTGAACTCTTTGCGCAACATGGCGATGGCAGTGACCTTGCCACCGATGTGCGGACGCGCCTCCTTGATGATCACGCGCTTGCCGCTTTCCATGTCGTCGGCGATATAGACACCGCCTGCCGATGAAAAGGTCACGGCACGCACGATCCGGAAGCGCCCGTCGCGCAACCCCGCCGCAGGGGCTGCCGGTGCGCTGGCGTCCCTGGCGTCATCGAGAAACGGATCGCGAAGCCAGTCCGGCACACGGAAACGGGGAAGGCGCTCGTCGGGTTCGTATCCGCCATCAGGTCGTCGCAGCATCCACTCCGGGCGGCCGCCTGCCGACATGCGGGATTCGCCCTGGATGCCGCCATATCGGTAGAAGAGGACCCCCGAGTCGCGATACCGGCGATCCGTCAGTACATAAGGGCCTACGTAGCCGGACAGTATGGCGTGCAGGTCGTCGATGATCCGGCGGAAGTCGTCGCTGTCCCGCGGATACACGGTGATGAACTTGCCAGAGCCGCTGCGTGGCCAGCGCTTGCCGTTCAACGCGGCCAGCATGCGTGCGTCTGCCGCGAACTTGAATGCCGTGCCCCGCGCCACCAGCGCCGCCGCCGTGATCATCAGCACCACGCGGGCGGTTTCGGGTACGGATGACACGTGGATCTTCCATCCCTGCGGGGGCAGCTTCGCCGATGGTGGCATGCACTGCATCCATATGCCGGAACGATGCAGTGTCCAGTTGGCAGGTATGGTCCGCTTCAGTGATTCGATGAAATCTTTTTCGTCGACGCTGCGTCGGCCATAGGGCTCGAAGAATTCGCGGTCGACGGCGGTGTAGTTGACCAGTTCGATGGCTCGTTCCATGACGGTATTGCTCCTGCATGCATCACACGTCTGAGAAGCCATCCATGATGACGAACGAGCACTCGCTGATGCTGCACGTCGTGCCACCCTTGTTCGTTTCGGCGCCGGCCGTGCCATCCATGTCGGGAATGAGGAGTTGCAGGTCGAGTATACGGTCCATGATTCGTTTCCCTTCGCTCTGATTCGTTGGCCTGACCGGGCGGGCAGGTGCAGGCGAATCTAAAAGCGGGGCCACCGCTCGTGCAATGGCCCGTACGCGTCATCGGACGATTCAGGTGCGTCTATGGCCTGTTTATGCCGTGGCCGTTCGAAGACGGTCGCATGTGGTGTCCGGAATCGAACGCCGCAGCGCGCCTCCGGACTATCGCCTACACGCCTACCAGGGGGAGACGCACGGTGGCGACTGCACCCGCTGCGGTACTGCGATTCTCGAGGTCCACGGTGCCTGCGTGGGCTTCCACGATAAGGCGCGCCAGGCTCAGGCCGATACCGGAACCGCTGGCCTTGGTCGTGAAGAACGGCACGAACAGCCCGCCGCTTTCCGGCAACCCGGGTCCATCATCCTCGATCACCACGCGCGTCCTTCCGCCTTCGCAGTCCCAGTCGAGGCTGACCACCCCCATATTCGGCAGCGTGGCCTCGACGGCGTTACGCAGCAGATTCAGGAAGGCCTGGTCCAGCTGGTCTTCGTCGCCGATCACCGTCACCTCGTCGGCCCCCCTCACGTCAATCACCATGCGCTCTTCGAGCAGGGCGAGCCGCCGCAGGGCGAGGTCGAGGCGAAACGACTGCATCTTCGGAGGGGGCAGGCGTGCCAGCTTTCCATAGCCGGAGAGGAAACGGCCGAGCGAGGTGGCCCTCCGGCTGATCACTTCCAGGCCGAGCAGCAGCTCCTCCCTGGGCACGGGGCCGTTTTCGTCGAGCATGCCATGCAGACTATGCGCCAGCGAGCCGATGGGGGTGAGCGAATTATTGAGCTCATGGCTCAGCACGCGGATCAGTCGTTGCCACGCACGCCGCTCTTCCTGTCCAAGCGTCGCGCTCAGGTCGTGCAGCATCACGAAGGTATTTTCCTGCCCGTCGCTGTGCCACACCGCTTTTCGTATGGCCCAGCGCCCGCTGGCGGCAGGGAAGTGCCAGGCAAGGATACCGTCGTCGGGCGTGGACAAGGGCTTTGACAGGCCGAGGGAATCGAGGCTACGACCGATGACCCCGGTTCGACCGCCGGCGAGGAGGCCCCGTGCCGCCGCGTTCGCCAGCAGTACGCGGTCGTCCGGGCTTATCACGAATACCGGGTCGCGCAACGCGACCAGCGACGTCGCGAAGAAGTGCGACGACTCGCTACGCTTGCGCCGTGCCTTGCGTAGTTCGTCCGACAACGCGTTGATGTCGGACAGGAGGGGCTGAAGCGGGTCATAACCCGCGCGCGGATGAGCACGGACGCCGTAGTCGCCCTCCCTCAGCGCCAGCAGCACGTCGAACGCGGTACCAAGCGTCCCCAGCAGCCGTCGGCCGACAAGCCAGGTGATCGCCAGCGTCATGCCAAGACCCATGACGACGATCCACCCGCGCGTGGCGGATGAAAGCCCGGGGTGCACGACCGGCAGGATCGCTGCGGCGGCCAGGGGCGCCAGCATCGTGAACGTCCACACCATGATCCCGGGGCGCCAGGCGTGTACCCGGCGGCGCCGCCGCACCGCGCCGGCATCGTCCGGGCCGGCCGCGACCGGTTTGCCGGGCTTAGTGGGTCGGGTCAAACGTGCCACGCGCGCGCTGCTTGTCGAGGCGCCGGTAGAGCGCCTGCCGCGAGATCCCAAGGGAATCGGCAGCCTGTTGTACGTTGTTCCCGTAACGATCGAGCGCCTGCCGGATCAGCATTTCTTCCGCCTCCGGCAAGGTGATGCGCTCAGGCATGACGGGTTGGCCCGACGGCCTGTCCAGCGCCAGCGCCTCGGCATAGACATCGTCTCGCACGGCGAGCAGGACCACGCGTTCGACGATGTGCCTGAGCTCGCGGACGTTTCCCGGCCACGGGTATGAACGCAGTGCGCGTTCGGCCGACGGGGTGAACGTCATCGCACCACGCCCCCGCCTGCGGCACTCGCAGAGCATGAGATGGCGCGCCAGTGGAACGATGTCTTCGACACGCTCCCGCAGCGGAGGCAGCACCAGCTGCGTCGCGTTCAGGCGGTACAGGAGGTCGCGGCGGAAACGGTTCGCCCGGATCGCCGCTTCGATATCCGCGTTACTGGTCGAGATGATCCGGACATCGACCCTGCGCGCCCGCGTGGACCCGACCCGTTCGAACTCGCCTTCCTCCACGACCCGCAGTAGCTTGATCTGCTGCGACGGCGGGACATTGACCACCTCCTCCATGATCAGGCTGCCGCCGTGCGCCATCTCGAAGCGTCCGGGGCGCGGCTCCGGCGTGTCCTGCCCGAACAGATCGTCGTCGAAACGTGACTCCGAAAGGCTTCCCATGTCCACGCGCACCAGGGGCTTGTCCGCGCGTGACGACTGGGCATGGATGTCACGTGCCGCCAGGGATTTGCCCGTGCCGTTCTCGCCGAGGATCAGCACGTTGCCGTCACCCTTTGCAATGCGACCCATGAGCGACATCGCGTGCCGCATCGCGGAGGATTCGCACAGTCGCAGGATATCCCCCGAGTCACGGGCCAGTGCGGCCTGGGCGCGTAGCCTGCGGTTTTCGTCACGCAGGGCCGATACCGCGACCTGTCCGCGAACGACCTGCAGCATGCGCGGGTTGTCCCAGGGCTTCTCGATGAAGTTGGCGGCACCGAGCCGCATGGCCCTCACCGCCGTGTCGATACTTCCCCATGCGGTCATGACGATGATTGGCATGTCTGGCACGTCGGCATGCATGCGCTCGACCAGTGCCAGGCCTTCCTGCCCCGACGTCGTGTCGAGGGTGTAGTTGAGGTCGACCACGGCGCAGGCGAACTCGCCCACCGCGAGCGCCGCAAGCGCGGCCGCAGGCGTGCCCGCCTCGACGCACGCGAGATGGTCTCCCCGGAGAAGCACGCGTAGCGCCACGCGGACGTCAGGATCGTCGTCGACAATGAGGACAGGCTGCACGAAGTTCCTGGAATCGGTCATAGCGTCATGCCTCACTGCGAAGGACGTGCCAGGGTTCCACGGCCAGGATCCGCCGGGCAGGCCAGATGGATGCCACGAACGTCATGCATATCATGACGGCGAAGACGCATGCGATCGTTCTGCCGTCGATCGGGCCACCCAGCCACCACGAGCGCAGATCACATGCCGCCAACAGACCTGTGCCGGCCCCCGCCCACGCCATGGCCAGCCCGCGGCGGAGCACCTCACGCAGCAGTCGTGCACGTGATGCCCCGAGGGCCGCGCCGATGGCGATGTCGTGACGGCGCGAATTCACCTCCACACCCAGTGCGGAATACAGGCCGACCCCTGCCAGCAGCGTCGCAGGCAAGGCCAGCATGACCAGAAGCTGTGCCCGTCGCCGTGTGTCGGCCGTCGCGGCTGCACCGACGGCGGCGAGCAGCCGCACGTTACCCGGCGCCAGGCCGGGCACGGCCGTCTGCACCAGACGGCGGAATGTTTCGCCATGCGAAGCGTCGGCACTGGCGCCACGGAAAACGGCATACAGCGGCGTCAGCCGACGGGTGAACGCGAACGAGGCCTCCTGCGCCTGCGCCAGCGGAATGAAGACCGCCGGTTCGCCGACGTGCCCTTCCCCTGCCATGAACGTATCGGCCACGATGCCGACCACGCGCCGGGGCAGGTTCGCCGCGAGCGAGGAGGAGGACTGCACCACGGCGCCGAGGCTCTTCCCATGCATGACGGCCACCCAGGCCTCGTTGACGATCGCCACGGGCTCCGACCGGTCGCTGTCCGCAGGCGAAAACCAGCGGCCCGCATGTTTCTGGAGGCCCATGGCTTCGCCCCCGCCGGGCGTCAGCAATCCGCGGCGGAACATGACCGATGCCCCCTGGTCGTCCTTGAAAGGCATGACAAGCGTGATACCTGCCGGGAGTGCCGTCGTGAGCCCCATCGATTCGACGCCCGGCATCGCAAGCGCCTCGCGTTGCAGTGTGTCGGAGAGTCGCCGTACGTCGGCCAGTGTCGGGAACTGGTGTATGTCGGGACGCAGCTCGATCGCGAGTGCATGTCGGGTATCGAACCCCCTGGGCACGCGGTCGAGGCGCCAGAGGTCCGCGAGTGTCCCGGTGGCAGGCAGGATCAACGCCATCGCCAGTGCACCCTGCACGAAGAGCACGGTGCCGCGAATCCGCCGGGCGCCCCGCCCTGCCGAGAGCCCGGGCGTCACCGTGGTGCTGACGCGCACGATGTCATCCGTCTGCCGACGGCGCGACGCGGAGAGCGTCGCCAAAGCGACCACCGTGACGCACGCCGCGGCTGCGACGAGGTGGACGCGCCAGCCGAACTGTATCGGTAACCCGGAAAGACGCCAGGCATCCGGTACGAAATCGGCGAAAAGACGCGCGACCGCCGTACCCATCACGCTGCCGGCCCACAGGGCGAGGACGACGATAGCCGCAGCCTCGATGCAGGGCGGCAGCCAGTGGAAGGCCTCGCTCGCGCCGAGCGCTTCACGGATGGCACCGTCACGGGCACGGGAAAACGCGCGCGCGTGCATGAGGTTCGACACGTTCGCGCCGGTCATGACCAGCAGCAGCACGGCACAACCAAGGAACATCAGCGCCACCGGCCGTGCTTCCTGCGTCAGGGCGTCGTCCAGTCGTGTCGCCCCGAACCATTCGCTGCGCTCCACGCGGCTGATGGCGCCCGCCTTCGCCTGCACGCGCCGGACCACATCGCGCCCCAGCGTGTCGCGGTCGGCTCCCTTCGCGAGGCGGGCGACCGCGATCAGGTTGGCGGCCGCATCATCGACGGGACCCTGCGACGCCCAGGGAAGCAGCAGGTCCACGTCTGCCATGAACCGGTAGTCCGCGGGCAGGATGCCGATGATCGGCAGCGCGTTTCCATTGACGATGACACGATCCCCGCGGACATCGGCATGCCCACCCAGTGTGTGCTGCCAGAACGCGCGGGACACCCACATGCCCGGCTGCGTAGATGGAACCGCCACGCGGACGCCGGGAATCGAAGTCACGCCGAGCGTCGGCAGGAAGCCTGCATCGACCTCCTGCCCATGCAGAAGGAAGGCCTGGTCGTTGTAGACGACATTGACGGTATCGGGCGGACGGGCGAGGCCCCGTGAAAGGGCGCCGTCAGGCAGGCCGATCGCTTCGTAGGCAGCGGGCGAGATCGAGCGGCTGGCCGTGCCAGGCAACACTTCGCCGTAGACCACCACGGCCGCATGATGGCGAAAGGGCGGCGGCCCGATGACGAGGGCATCCACCATGGCGAGGGCGGCAACGAAGGCCGCCATGCCGAGTGCCAGGGTGGCCGACGTCACGAGGAGGAAAAAGGGTCGCTGCCGTGCGGCCTGCCATCCCTGCCATGCCGCCATTCCTGCCACCCTCGTCATGGCAACATGGCGCGGACACGTGGATCATCGAGGCCGCAGTCGGTCTCGGCCTGGATGTCCCGGAAACGCTTTTCGTCGACCACCCGGCCATCCAGCAGGAACACCGCGCGATCCGCCAGCGAACGGAAGCGCTCGTCATGCGTGACCATGCACACCGTCTGCCCGGCGGCGTGCAGGTGGCTGAGGAGCCCCATGACGATTTCGCCGTTGCGCAGGTCCAGGTTGCCGGTCGGCTCGTCGGCCAGCAGGATCGACGGTCGCCCCACCAGTGCACGGGCCACGGCGACACGCTGCTGCTGGCCGCCCGACAGCTGCGACGGATATGACTTCATGCGGTGGGTCATGCACACCTCTGAAAGCACCTCTTCCACGCGCTCCTGGCGCTCCCGGCGCGTCAGGTCCGCACGGAAGGTGAGGGGCAACGCGACGTTCTGCGCGACGGTGAGGTCGCCTATGAGGTTGAATGCCTGGAAGACGAAGCCGACCCGCCCGTTCCGCAGCCGCGCTCGTTCCTGCCGCGCGAGGGTGTCTACGCGCATCCCGTCGAACCAGAGCTGACCATCGGTCGGCGTATCGAGCAGACCCAGCAGCGAGAGCAGGGTCGTCTTCCCGCAACCGGAAGGTCCTGCGATCGAAAGGAATTCGCCCCGGCCCACGTCAAGATTGATTCCGGCCAGGACATGGTGCTGCAAGGCGTCGGTCTGGAAGACCTTGCCGACGTTACGCAGCTGGACGATGAGCTCTCCCTGAGCTCGCATGGCATTACCCCCGTGCCGTTTGTGTGCCTATCGTCGAGGTTACGCCGGGCCGGTCGCATTTGTCGCGCCTGCCGGAAGCTCCGGTCTTGTCCTGCAAATTGTTTTGCCGAATCGGCGCAACATTCGTGATCGCCCGGCCGTGCGGTTACCATCCGTGGATTGCATTTCACGCACAGGCTCGCCGCATGGCCGCACCGCCGACCGACCACTCGTGGTTCCTGCCTCCTGACCGCGAGCTGGGCCGCCTGATAAGCGGCCTCGACTGGTCGACGACGGAAGCAGGACCCATCGACGGCTGGCCAGCCGCGCTGCGCCATGCACTCGCCACGCTCCTGCGTTCGGACGCGCCGATGGCCCTGCTCCACGGTAGCCCGGGCGTGGTCTTCTACAACGATGCCTACCGGGGCATCGCGGGGCCACGGCATCCCGGCGCGCTGGGGCAGCCCATCCTCGCGGCCTGGCCCGAGCTGGCCGCGTTCCACCGGCACGTCCTCGACACGGTGCGCGCCGGCGGCAGCCTGTCGTATCGCGACGAGCACGTGGTGCTGCAGCGCACGGGCAAGCCGGAAGATGCCTGGCTGAACATCGATGTGAGCCCGGTGGTCGACGAAACGGGCCAGGTCACCGGCGCCCTCGTGGTGGTCAAGGAGACCACGGCGCGCATGGAGCTGGGCGAGCGGCTGCGGATCGCGCAGCAGGCAGGCGGCGTGGGCACGTTCGAGTGGTTCCCCGATACGGGCCGCCTCGAGGTATCCGATGAATACCGCCGGATATGGAACCTTCCTCCCGAAGGCCCCGTCACCGACACGCTGCTGCAGGGCCTGCTTCATCCCGACGACATGGCTGCGGCGGCACCCCGCCGGCTCGACGACGCGAATCCACTGGGGTACACCGAGTACCGGCGCCTGGACCCCGTCACGGGCGAGGTCCGGTGGATAGCACGCAAGGGCGAGGTGGTGACCCATGCCGATGGATCACGCCGCCGCTACCTCGGCACCATCATGGACATCACCGACCGCAAGACCGCCGAGATCGAGCTCGCTGCGCTGGCGGCGAGCCTGCACGAGCGTGTCGCGCAGCGCACCGCCGAACTCCTTCGCACCCAGGACGCCCTTCGCCAGAGCCAGAAGATGGAGGCCATCGGCAACCTCACCGGCGGGGTCGCGCACGACTTCAACAACCTGCTGCAGGTCATCAGCGGCAACCTGCAGCTGCTCTCGGAAGATGTAGCCGGGAGTCCCCGCGCAGGGCGCCGCGTGCAGAACGCGCTTGAGGGCGTCGCGCGCGGTTCGAAGCTCGCCGCGCAGTTGCTCGCCTTCGGCCGACGGCAGCCGCTTGCACCGAAGGTCGTGAACGTCGGGCGCTTCATCCGCAACATGGACGACCTGCTCCGGCGCACGCTGGGTGAAGGCATCGACGTGGAAACCGTGATCGCGGGCGGCCTGTGGAACACGCTGATCGATCCGGGCAATATCGAGAACGCCCTGCTCAACCTCGCCATCAACGCACGCGACGCGATGGGTGGCACGGGCCGGCTCACCATCGAGGCCGGCAACGCCTACCTCGACGCGGCCTACGTGGACGCGCACGACGAAGTCACGGCAGGCCAGTACGTGCTGCTGGCCGTCACGGACACGGGCGAGGGCATCGACCCCGCCATCGTCGACAAGGTGTTCGACCCCTTCTTCACGACGAAACCGGAAGGTCGCGGCACGGGGCTCGGCCTGTCCATGGTCTACGGTTTCGTGAAGCAGTCGGCGGGCCATATCAAGGTCTACAGCGAGCCGGGCCACGGCACGACGGTGAAGCTCTACCTGCCACGCACGACCCAGACCGAAGACATCATCGTGGACACCGATACCGGCCCGGTCACCGGCGGCAACGAAACCATCCTCGTGGCCGAAGACGACGAAGCCGTGCGCGAGACCGTGGTCGCCATGCTGGCCGACCTGGGTTACCGGGTGGTCAAGGCCCGCGATGCGTCCGGCGCGCTCTCCATCATCGACAGCGGTATCCCGATCGATCTCCTGTTCACCGACGTGGTGATGCCCGGTGCGCTGAAGAGCACCGAGCTCGCCCGCCGCGCCCGGGAGAGGATCCCGGGTATCGCCGTCCTGTTCACCTCCGGATACACCGAGAATTCCATCGTTCATGGCGGACGCCTCGACCAGGGCGTCGAATTGCTCGGCAAGCCGTACTCACGCGAAACGCTGGCGCGGAGGCTCCGCCAGCTGTTCGCCGAACAGGCGAAGGCAGCGCTGGTCGTGCCGACGGTCCCGGCGGCCTCCCCCGCGTCGCCACCGGCCATGCGCGCCGTGCGCATCGTGGTCGTCGAGGACGACTGGCTGATCCGCTCGACCGTCGTGGAAATGCTGCAGATGCGTGGCCACGACGTGCGTGAAGCCGGCGACGGGGCGCGTGCGCTCCAGCTGCTCGCGGAAAATGCGGCAGACCTGCTGGTCACGGATGTAAGCCTGCCCGGCATGTCCGGCATCGAACTGGCGGCAGCCGCACGTGAAGTGGACCCCGGCATGGCGGTGGTCTTCGCCACCGGCCTGCTTTCCGGCGACGGGCTGGTTGCCGACGCCACCACGGTGGTGCTCAACAAGCCCTATGGCTCAGAAGCGCTGAACGCCGCCGTACGGCAGCTGTTTCCGGCCCCCTGATGCCTGTCAAACCATTGCGGCCCAAGGCTGTAAACGTTTACATGTAACGCCATTTACGTGCCCACTTCTTAAGGCGATGCCGGTATCCTTGCCCGCTTGACGCGCTCGAAGCGCAGTCGCCCGTCGCTGAAGGCAACGCCATGACCCGTGATTCCCGCATCGAAGACCTGATCGCCCGCATGACCGTCGAGGAAAAAGTCGGCCAGCTGGGTTGCTTCGCCGATGCCGTGCGCCCCTTCGCGCCCGACATCAATCCCGAGGCGAATGCACAAGGCGCGGCGGAAGTACTCGACCAGGTACGCGCAGGGCGCGTGGGCGCACTGTTCAATGGCGTGGGTGCCGCGGAAGGACGCGAAGCGCAGCGTGTGGCGGTCGAAGAGAGCCGCCTTGGCATACCGCTTATCTTCGGCGCGGATGTCATCCATGGCATGCGGACGGTGTTCCCGATTCCGCTGGGCGAAGCGTCCACCTTCGAGCCCGATCTCGCGGAGCGCACCGCTCGCGCCACGGCCGTCGAGGCCACGGCCGCCGGCATCCACTGGACTTTCGCGCCGGCGGTGGACATCGCGCGCGACCAGCGCTGGGGCCGTGTGGCCGAAGGTGCCGGCGAAGACGTCGTGCTCGGCTGTGCCTTCGCCGCTGCGCGCGTGCGCGGGTTCCAGGGCACCGACCTCACGGCGGCGGATTCGCTGCTCGCCACGCCCAAGCATTTCGCGGCCTACGGCGCCGTGGCCGGCGGCATGGAATACAACACCGTCGACATCGCTCCGCAGACACTGCGCGACGTCCACCTGCCGCCTTTCAAGGCCACGATCGAGGCGGGCGCGCTGACCTTCATGAGCGCGTTCAACGACATCAACGGCGTACCCGCATCGGCCAATCGTGAGCTGATGACCGACATCCTTCGTGGTGAGTGGGGGTTCAAGGGGCTTGTCGTCTCCGACTACACCGCGGACATGGAACTCATCGCGCACGGCTTTGCCGCCGATGAGCGCCACGCCACCGAACTCGCCTTTGTCGCGGGCGTCGACATGAGCATGCAGAGCGGCTTCTACGCCGCGCACCTCCCGGACCTGGTGGAGAAGGGCGACGTGTCCACGGCGGTGCTCGATGAAGGCGTGCGTCGCGTGCTTGCGGTCAAGGACGCCATCGGCCTGTTCGACAACCCGTATCGCTCGCTCGACGCCACGGCCGAGGCAGACACGGCGAAGAACGAGGAACACGCCGCGCTGGCGCGTGATGCCGCCAGGCGCTCGATCGTCATGCTCCGAAACGACGGCGTGCTGCCGCTGCGCAGGTCAGGCCAGAAAATCGCCCTCATCGGCCCGTTCGCCAGCGACGTGGACAACCTCGAAGGCTGCTGGACGCTGTTCGGCGATGCAGCTCGTCACGTGAACATCGAAACCGGCATCCGCGACGCACTGTCCGACCACACATCACTCGATGTCGTGCAGGGCAGCGGCATCGAGGAGGCCATCGACGGCGGCATCGAGGCAGCCGTGGCGGCGGCGGAACGCGCTGATGTGGTGCTGCTCGCCATCGGCGAGCCGCAGGTCTACTCCGGCGAAGCGCAGTCGCGCACGCAGATCATCGTGCCGCCCGCGCAGCAGGCACTGGCCGAGGCCGTGGCCGCCACCGGCACGCCCGTCGTCGTACTGCTGAAAAACGGCCGCGCGCTGGCGCTTACCGGCGCCGTGCGCGACGCGAGCGCGATCCTCGTGACCTGGTTCCTCGGCAGCCAGACCGGCCCCGCCATCGCGGACGTCGTCTTCGGTGCCTACAACCCGGCCGGCCGGCTCCCCGTGAGTTTTCCCCAGGATCCGGGCCAGCAGCCGCTCTTCTACAACCATCTCCGCACCGGCCGTCCGGAACTCGCCGACCAGCCGCCCGCGTTCAAGGCACGCTATCGCGACGTGACGTTCGAAGCGCTTTATCCCTTCGGGCACGGCCTGAGCTACACGACGTTCGATTACTCCGCCCCCGTGGTCAGGCCACGGGCAGGCTGGGACGAAGCGATCGTCGTCACGGCGACCGTGACCAACACCGGCGACGTCGCCGGCGAAGAGGTGGTGCAGCTCTACGTGCATGATCGCGTGGCAAGCCGCGTCCGCCCCGTGCGCGAGTTGAAGGCGTTCCGCAAGATCCTCCTCGCGCCGGGTGCATCGGAAGAGGTCTCCTTCGAACTCACGCGACGCGATCTGGCATTCACGCATCGTGACGGCGTGACCTTCGAAGCGGAGCCGGGCGAATTCCATGTATGGATCGCCGGCTCATCGGCTGGCGGCGACGTGGCCAGCTTTACGCTCGGCGCTCCCTGAGCATGCGTTGACGAGGCAGATGCTGACGTAAGCCGACGGGCTCGCCCGTCTGGGTGCGGTCGAAGGCAGTCGCTACATTGGCGACGCTTTCGAACCGCACAAGGAGTGCGTCATGACATGGAAATTCCCCGGGCTGGTTGCCATCGCCCTGGCCGCCGGTGCGTCCCTGCCTGCACGATCACAGGACATCGCGACGGCGAACCACATCGCGTGGGGCACGTGCCCTGCGAATCTCGCGTCCATGGCCGGCCCATGGGCGAGGCGCCTGCAGTGTGGTGTGTTCCTTGCGCCGCGCGACTGGCGCGCCACGGGCAGCACGCGCGACCGCCCGGTAGGCCTTCTCCGCATCACGGCAGGATCCCGCGCAAAACGCCAGGGTTCGCTCTTCATGAACTTCGGCGGCCCCGGCCTTCACCCCGCGACCCAGCTCGTGCATCTCGGCAACGACTGGCAGGCCACGAATCCTGCCGACACCGTCATCGGTGCAAAGCGGCGGCTCATGCAGCAGTACGACCTGGTCACCGTGGTGCCCCGCGGCCTCAACGACCATGACGCCTTTACATGTGCCCTGATCGACCCCGTCGCGCCGAACGACTACTTCCTCGGCGAGCGCAGCGACGAGAACTGGAACGCCCTGGTGGCTGCCGCGCACGGGAATGCCGACGACTGTTCGTCGCTACCTGATGCGCGACTCATGGATTCGGAGCAGCACGTGCGCGACATGGAACTCGCCCGTTCGTTGCTGGGCGAGAGCCGGTTCAACTTCTACGGTGCCTCGTACGGCGGCTGGGTAGGCGCGCTTTACGGTTCGCTCTTCCCGGAGAAGGTCGGCCGCATGGTCCTTGACTCCACGGTGGATGCCAGCGGCAGCATGGAGCGCTTCCATCTCCTGAGGCCGCAGTGGCGCGAGCACGATCTCACGCGATTCGGCACCATGCCGGCTGCGGCGCAGCCTGCGTTCTGGGGCCTGGGTTCGGACAGCAAGACTATCCGCGCACGCCTGCAGGCCATGCCGAAACTCCTGCGCGCACTGTGGATAGGCCATGCCATCGAACCCCACGACGTGGTCGCTGCGCTGGAGGTCGCCGATCTGTACGCCGCGCAACCGGAAAGCCTGCGCACGCGCAGCGCCATGAAGCGGAAGATCGCCGGCCATCACTTCCATGACCGGATCAACCAGACGGTCGCCGCGTCCGCCACCCGTCTGGTCGATCTGCTGCCGGAAAGTGCCGGCAGTCGTGCGCCCTATGCCTATGGATGGCCGGGTGCCACGCTGGCCACTTACTGCAATGACGGACGCTGGCGTTCCACGCCCGCGGGTGTGCGCGCCAGCCTCGGCCGCAATAGCGAATTTGCTTCGTTCGATGACGGCGACAGCAGCCTGATCCGGCTGATCTGCGCTCGCTGGCCAAACAGTGGTGCGGCCCGCCCGTCCATGGCGGCCCTGCGCACGGCACCCGGGCTGCTCATGATCCACAGTGACCTCGACCTCATTACACCCCTCAAGGGGGCACTGACGATGGCGGCGGAACTACCGACGTCGAAACTGATCGTCGTCGAAGGACTGGCCACGCACGGCGTGATGACGGCGGCGCCCAGTTGCGCCATCACGGCGGCGGGTGACTTCCTGCTGACCGGCAACCTGCCGCAGGCGGCACACAGCACCTGCGTCAGCGGCGCGCTTGTTCCGAAAAGACCTGATCCGACCCGCGACGAACTCTGATCCCCATTCCAGGCAAAGGACAGCTTGCATGCAACGTACCCTCCCCCTCCTGGCCATGATGGCCGGGGCGCTCTGCGCCGCTCCCGCGCAGGCCACTGGCAGCTCCCTCACCTCGGTTTCCTCTTCCGCGTCGCTCTCGTGGCAGACCTGCAGCGAGATCCCCGGTGGTATCCCGGCCGGCATCGCTTCGCGCGTCCAGTGCGCCACGCTGTCGGTACCGCTCGACTGGCACGATGCTGCCGCCCATCCGTATATCGACGTGCAGGTCATGCGTGTCCGCGCCGGGCGACCCGAGGGTCGGAAGGGCGCGATCTTCGTGAACCAGGGGGGGCCCGGTGTCGACAACCGCCAGGCCTTCCTGGGCATGGTGAAAAGCTGGCAGGCCAGGTCCGTCGACGACGCGCTGGAAGGTACCAGGCGGCGCATGGTCGACAACTTCGATCTCGTCATGGTGGTGCCGCGATGGATCGGTGGCGCACTCGTCCGCGAGTGTTCCCGGATCGACGAGGCAGCGGCACGTCGGTATTTCCTGGAAGACCAGAGCGACGAACACTGGCAGGCGCTCGACGACTCGGTGAAGCGCTTCGCCGAGAGCTGTTCCGCCCATCCGCAGGCGGCGACCACGACGACCGAACAGCACGTGCGCGACATGGAAAAGGCGCGCATCCTGATGGGCGAGCCCTCGCTGAATTTCTTCGGCGCCTCCTACGGCACGACCGTCGGTGCCCTGTATGCCTCGCTGTTTCCGCATCACGTGGGCCGCATGGTCATGGACTCGGCCATGAATGTCTCGAAGCCAGGCCATTGGCAGGTCATCGAGGCACAGGGTCATCGCTATCGCGATCTCTGGCGGTTCGCGACCGCGCCGGCGGCGAAGGATCCGGCTCGCTGGAACCTCGGCTCGGACAGCCGGGCGATCTACGCCGGCCTCAAGGCCATGCCCATGATCCTCAGGGCGATGTGGGCGCAATCCCTGAATCTCCCGGAAGACGTCGCTGCGGCCCTGAAGCTGGCCTCATGGTATGCCGCCGAGCCGGCCGGACGCCGTACGCGTGCCGTCATGCTCCAGCACGTCAGCGATTACCGCTTCGACGCCAACATCCATCGCGACGAGCCATTGCGGCGCAGCGCCGAGAGACTCGCCGGCAAATTGCCGGAAACGGCTGGCGACCTGTCGACGGTGTATTACGGCGCCGATGCCGCGACCTTCGCCGTCCATTGCAATGACAGCCGGTGGTTCGCTCGCCCCGACGCCATCCGCGCACACTTCGAACGCACCATCCGACCTGACGTGGTGGTCAGCGACGGCCACGACAGCCTCCTTGCACTGGTCTGCGCGCACTGGACCCCTAATGAAGGGGCGAACCGCCCGTCCATGGAGAAACTCCGCCTCGCGCCGGAGTTCCTCGTCATCCAGAACCGGAGGGACTGGTTCACGCCCCTCGGTGGGGTGGAAGACTTCCTGTCAGCGGTGCCCAATGCACGCCTGGTCGTCGTCGACGACAACCGGCATGTCGTGATGGCCGGCCCCGCCAACTGCGCAACGGCGGCGGCCGGAACATTCCTCACCACCGGCACGCTGCCCGCCGCGCCACGCAACACCTGCGAGGAAGGCCAGCTGACGCCCCACGTACCGGGGCGCGACGAACTGTGATGCATCTCCAGGGAAGAAAACCCATGCACCTCCGCGTCCTCGCGCTCGGCACCACGCTTCTTGCGCTGGCATCGCCACTCGCGGCGGCATCGACGTCGTCGCTCACCTTGCCCGTCATCACATGGTCAGCCTGTCCGGCCAGTGAGACCGACATCTATCCGGTACTGGGATCGCGCGTGAGCTGTGCACGCATCCCCGTGCCCGTCGATCACCGCAACCCCTCGGTCGGCACCATCGACCTGGGCCTGATCCGCGTGCGTGCATCGCGCGCGGTCGAGCGAAAGGGCGCCATCTTCATCAACTTCGGCGGGCCGGGTGGCAGCCCCATGAACGATCTTCCGGATATGGCCGCCGACTGGGCCCGTGGAAACCCCGACGATACGCTCGAAGGTGCGCGCAAGAAGCTGGTGGATCATTTCGACCTGATCGGCATCGTGCCCCGCGGCATGCGGGGCGGCTGGACCTTCGAATGCATGCCTGTCGTGACATCGGCCTACGACTTCATACCGACGAACACCGACGACGCGAACATGCGACGCGTCGAGATGCAGGCCGCCGACGAAGTGCGTCGCTGCAACGAAAATCCGTTCTATAAGTACGTGAACACCGAGCAGAACGCGCGCGACATGGAATACGTGCGAAGGGCACTCGGCGAGCCGAAGCTGAACTACCTCGGGATCTCGTATGGCACGTGGCTCGGGTCGTGGTACGCGTCCATGTACCCCGAGCACGTCGGTCGCATGGTCTTCGATTCCACCGTGGACGTGACGCGTACCATGGCCGACGCGGTGAACCTCGCGCACGAGGCACAGGACGAGACGCTTGCCCGGCGCGTGCTACGGCCGATCGCCGCGCAGCCCGCCGTTTACCGCATGGGTAGCGACATCGAGGCATTGCGCCGCCGCATGCGCGAAATGCATCCGAAGACCCGCCAGAAGCTGGCACCGATGATCAGGACGCCCGCCGGGTTCCTCGCGGCCATGCGACTTGATGACTGGGTGCACGCCGGATACGGGGCCAACAAGGCCGCGCTCGTGCGGCTGATCGCCCGGACGCGCTTCCACGAGAACGCCACCGCCGACGCGGCGATCCGCCTTGGCGCGAGCCACATGCTCGATGTGCTGTTCAGCGAGATACCCATGGATCCCTACCAGCTCGGCCCTGACGGCGATTCCGTCCACATGGCGACGATCTGCAATGACGATACATGGCCTTCCGGGCTTGCCTACTGGCAGGAGGTGGCACGCACCGATGCCCACCGGTTTCCCGTATCCAACGGCGAGAACGCATACATCGGCCTCTACTGCGGCCAGTGGGGTCCACGCGACGTGCAGCGCCCGGATCTCGTCCGCCTGATGGACGCGCCGCCGATCCTGATGGTGCAGGCCGAGTACGACGGGAAGACACCCCTCTCGGGGGCCAGGCAGATGCGTGAGACGTTCGACAATCTCTACCTGGTCATCGCGCGCAACCTCGAGGACCACGGCATTTACGGTCGTACCCGGACGCCCTGCGTCGAGCTGGCCGTCCCGCGCTTCTTCCTCGAGGGCGCGCTCCCCCTCGCCCGGACCACGAGCTGCGTCGAAGAAAAACGAACCGATCTCGCGCCGGTCTCCCCGGAACATGCACCGGAGCATACGGAGTTCTGGCGGCGCATCCGCCCATGGTGAAGTGATACGTAAATAAAGCCGGCCACGGAATGCACCTCATGTTGCAGTGCATTCCGTGGCCGTCCCATCCGGACGCGAGGCAAGTTGCGTGTATTTGCGGCAATGCACCAACCCGAAGGGAACGTAACGCGCGGCTGCCGCGAATTTAATTCGCGCAGAAGCGGCGATGCGCCGCCTAGCATCCGGCACGGTTTCCGATTCTGTGGTTGTCCATGCCCGCTCCGATCACCTGTGTAGCCGATCTTCGCGAACTCGCCCGCAAGCGGGTTCCCCGGGCGTTCTTCGACTACGACGATCGTGGCTCGTACGAAGAAGTCACCATCAACGACAACCGCGCCGTCTTTGAGCGGATCCGCCTGCGCCAGCGGATCATGATCGACGTGGACCAGCGTGAGCTGGCCACGCGCATCGTCGGGCAGCCCGTCAGCATGCCGCTCGCGATCGCGCCCACGGGCCTCACCGGCCTGACGCATGGTTCGGGCGAGATCCTCGCCGCACGGGCCGCTGCGGCGGCGGGCATTCCCTTCTGCCTCAGCACCATGTCGATCTGCTCCGTGGAGCAGGTGGCTGCTGCGGTCAAGGATCCCTTCTGGTTCCAGATCTACGTGATGCGCGACCGCGGCTTCACCAGGTCGCTCATCACGCGTGCGCGGGAAGCAGGCTGCTCGGCGCTCATGGTCACGGCCGACCTGCAGATCCAGGGACAGCGCCATCGCGAGATCAAGAACGGCATGACCGTGCCGCCGAAGCTCACGATGAAGAACCTCGTCGATATCCTCAGCAAGCCGCGCTGGATCGGCGGCGTACTCACCGCGCCCAGCCGGTCGTTCGGCAACCTTGCCGGGCAGATCGACGGCGCCGATGGCCTGACCACGCTCGCACAGTGGATCGGCAACCAGTTCGACCCACGCCTGACGTGGGACGACATCGGGTGGATCCGCGACCTCTGGCCGGGCAAGCTCATCGTCAAGGGCATCATGGAGCCCGACGACGCACGCGCCGCGGTCGCCGCGGGCGTCGATGCCATCGTGGTCTCCAACCATGGCGGTCGCCAGCTGGACGGTGCGATCGCCTCGGCCGTGGCGCTGCCCCGCGTCGTCGACGCCGTCGGCAACGACATCGAAGTGCTGTTCGACGGCGGGATCCAGACCGGGCAATCACTTCTCAAATCACTCGCGCTGGGCGCACGCGCGGGGCTCATCGGTAAAGCCTTTCTCTATGGCCTGGGCGCGATGGGCCAGGAAGGCGTCACGCGCGTCATCGAGATCCTGCGCCGCGAGCTGGATGTCAGCATGGCGCTGACCGGCAACACGTCGGTGCATACCCTCGACCGATCGATTCTGCTCAACCGCCACGGCGAGCCCTGGCTTCCCAAGGAAACAACATGACCAGCATCTACCAGAACTTCATCGGCGGGCGCTTCACCAGCGACTCGTCCGACGGTCGCGTCGAAGTGACCAACCCCGCGACGCAGGCCGTCCTCGGCCACGTTCCCGATGCCTCGGCAGCGACGGTCGGCGAAGCCGTCGAAGCCGCGCGCAAGGCGCAGCCTGCCTGGGGCCGCCTGCCCGCCATCCAGCGTGCCAACGCGCTCCGCGCCATCTCGGCGAAGATCCGCCAGCATCGCGAGCGCCTCGCTTCCCTGATCGTCGCCGAGCAGGGCAAGACGCAGGGCCTCGCGGCAGTGGAAGTGGACTTCACGGCCGACTACATCGATTACATGGCCGAATGGGCACGCCGTCTCGAGGGCGAGGTGCTCACGAGCGACCGCGCCGGCGAAAGCATCTTCCTGCTGCGCAAGCCCATCGGCGTGGTGGCCGGTATCCTGCCGTGGAACTTCCCGTTCTTCCTCATCGCACGCAAGATGGCGCCCGCGCTGGTCACCGGCAATACGGTCGTGATCAAGCCCAGCGAGGAAACGCCGCTCAACGCCTTCGAGTTCGCGAAGCTCGTGGCCGAGACCGATCTGCCGGACGGTGTCTTCAACCTGATCGGCGGGACGGGTGCCAGGGCGGGCGCCGCGCTCACGGACCACCCGCACGTAGGCCTGATCAGCTTCACCGGTAGCGTGGAAACCGGCAGCCGCATCATGCAGACCGCGGGCAGGCATCTCACCCGCGTCAACCTGGAACTCGGAGGCAAGGCCCCGGCCATCGTGCTGGCCGACGCCGACCTGGACCTCGCCGCGAAGGCCATCACGGATTCGCGCGTGATCAACACCGGGCAGGTGTGCAACTGCGCCGAGCGCGTCTACGTCGACCGCAAGGTCGCCGATGCCTTCATCGAGAAGCTGAGCCAGCGGATGTCGGCGACGACGTTCGGCGATCCCGGCGCCGATGCGTCCGTCGGCATGGGTCCGCTGATCAACAAGGCCGGTCTCGACAAGGTCCGCGGCGCCGTCGAGCGCGCGGTGGCGGCCGGCAACGAACTGGTCAGCGGGGGCAAGGTCGCCGACCTCGGCCAGGGTTTCCATTACGAACCGACGGTGCTCATCGCGAAGGACAACGACCAGGAAATCATCCGCAAGGAAACGTTCGGGCCGGTGCTTCCCATCGTGCTGGTCGACGGGCTCGAGCAGGCCGTCGCGTATTCCAACGATTCCGATTACGGGCTCACGTCGTCGCTGTATACGCGTGACCTCAACAGCGCCATGCGTGGCGTGCGTGACCTCGAGTTCGGCGAGACCTACGTGAACCGCGAGAACTTCGAAGCCATGCAGGGCTTCCACGCCGGCCGCCGCAAGTCGGGCATCGGTGGCGCCGATGGCAAGCACGGCCTTTACGAATATACCGAGACGCACGTCGTCTACATCCAGCACGACTGAACGCGCGACATGACAAGGGGAGACACCATGAAACCAGCAAGCGGAAAGCCAGCCCGGTTGATCACGATGGCGGCGACGCTGGGCCTCGTGCTCGCGGGCGGCACGGCCGCCTTCGCACAGGATGCAGCGAAGGGGCCTGCCGCCGTCGACGGCGTGCGTATCGTCAATGCCGACAAGGAACCCGGCAACTGGATGACCACGGGGCGCACGTACGACGAACAGCGCTTCAGCCCGTTGAAGCAGATCACCGACAAGAACGTCGGCAAGCTCGGCCTCGCGTGGAGCTACAAGATCGAGATCGATCGCGGCGTGGAGGCCACGCCGATCGTGGTCGATGGCGTGATGTACACCACCGGCCCGTTCTCCATTGTCTACGCACTGGATGCCAAGACCGGACAGCTGAAGTGGAAGTACGACCCGAAGTCGGATCGTTCGCGCGCCGGTGAAGCCTGCTGCGACGCCGTGAACCGCGGTGTGGCCGTGTGGAACGGCAAGGTCTATGTCGGCGTGCTCGACGGCCGTCTCGAAGCGATCGACGCGAAGACCGGTACGAAGGTGTGGTCGGTGGACACGCGTTACGACACGACACGCAGCATCTCCATCACCGGTGCCCCGCGCGTGGTCGAAGGCAAGGTGATCATCGGCAACGGCGGCGCCGAGTACGGCACGCGTGGCTACATCACGGCGTACGACGCCGAGACGGGCAAGCAGGACTGGCGCTTCTGGACGGTTCCCGGTGATCCGGACAAGCCCGCCGAGAACAAGGCCATGGAAATCGCTCGTCCGACGTGGAGCGGCCGCGCCTTCGTGGCACAGGGCGGCGGCGGCACGGTGTGGGATTCCATGTCGTACGACCCGGAGCTGAAGCTGCTGTACATCGGCGTCGGCAATGCCTCGTCATGGAACCCGAAGTTCCGCAGCGAGGGCAAGGGCGACAACCTGTTCCTGTCGTCCATCGTCGCCATCCATGTCGACACCGGCGAATACGCCTGGCATTACCAGGGCACGCCCGGTGATGCGTGGGACTTCACCGCGACCGCGCACATGATCCTCGCCGACGTGAAGATCGCCGGCAAGACGCGCAAGGTACTGATGCAGGCGCCGAAGAACGGTTTCTTCTACGTGATCGACCGCACCGACGGCAAGCTGCTTTCGGCGAAGAACATCATCCCGCTCAGCTGGTCGAGCGGCGTGGACATGAAGACCGGTCGCCCGAAGGTCAACGCGAGTGCCGAGTACTGGAAGGACCCCGACCACAAGCCGCACCTCGTGCAGCCCGCGTTCTGGGGTGCGCACGACTGGCAGCCGATGTCGTACAGCCCGGATACCGGCCTCGTCTACATCCCGACCCACATCATGTCGGCGTACTACCAGGACCTGGCGAAGGAACCGCCGCGTCGCAAGTTCAAGAGCGCCTACCAGCTCGGTGCCGATGCAGGCATGGTGCCGGAAGCCGAGAAGGAACTGCGCGAGCTCGCCAACACGTGGAGCGGCAAGCTCATGGCATGGGATCCGAAGACGCAGAAGAGCGTGTGGGAAGTGCCGTACAAGACGATCTTCAATGGTGGCGTGCTTTCCACCGCGGGTAATCTCGTCTTCGAGGGCACGGCCGATGGCCGCGTCGTGGCCTACTCCGCCGACAAAGGCAAGAAGCTCTGGGAACAGCCGGCCAACACCGGCGTCATGGCCGCGCCCATCACCTATACGGTCGACGGGGAGCAGTACGTGACCTTCATGGTCGGCTGGGGTGGTGCGTTCTCGACGTTCGAGGGCGGTATCTCGCTCAACGCCGGCGTGCTCCCGAACTCCCAGGTACTCACGTACAAGCTGGGCGGCACGGCGAAGCTGCCGGACTTCAAGTACAAGTACGCCGACCACAAGCTCGACCCGCCGCCGTTCACCGGCACGGCGGAGCAGGTGGCGGAAGGCGCGAAACTCTTCGGCGCGAACTGCTCGCAGTGCCACGGCATCAACGCGGTCTCCGGCGGCGTGCTGCCCGACCTGCGCATGCTGTCGAAGGATAACCACGCCCGCTTCGCCGCCATCGTGTATGGCGCACGCATCCCCGACGGCATGCCTTCCTTCGCAGAAGCGCTGACCATGCCCCAGGTGGAAGAAGTGCACCAGTACCTGATCAAGCGCGCGAATGACCTGAAGGACTCGCCGACGAAGGAACCGCGCGCGGCACAGCAACCGTAACCAGCGCGCCAGCGCTTAACGGCAAGGCAGACAGGCAGGAGCGCGCCTTTGGTGTGACCCCCAGAAGTTGGACACCCGTTCCGCACCGGGAGTCCCTCATGTCAAAGTACACCACGCGCTTCAAGCTCAAGATCGTCAAGCAGTTCCATGCCGGCCCCCTTGGGGGCCGGCGGCT